>Ga0193706_1000018_pt1 | contig 256879 bp, 241 predicted proteins | sample U3c1metaG_FD_160130 | JGI IMG/M metagenome (GOLD analysis project Ga0193706, IMG submission 160130) | Soil microbial communities from a riparian zone of the East river system, Colorado, United States - U3c1 | ecosystem: Environmental > Terrestrial > Soil > Riparian zone | place: USA: East...
GCTTGTTGAGCATGTCGCCGATCGTGAGCTTTCCATGGACCAGCGGGAGCGCCAGCGTAGGGTTGAGCGACACACCGTCGAGCTCATAATCGGATTGGTCTATACAGGAGATACAGAGGAGTGTAAATCCTAGAACAGAGGAGTAAAGCCAAGACCTCATAGTCCCGTAGATGCGGTGGTGCGAAGGGTTGTAACCGCAAAATAATCATTTATTACTTGTCGGGCGTGCGTTTCGAAATGTTCGGGGTTCAAGGTTCAAAGTTCTGATTTTCTACGGACGAAATGAATCATTCAGACCATGGAGACATCGGAGGGTTCATATCCCGGGTCCAATGATGTTTCCCTGGTCTGGCTGATCCGTATGCTCAGGTAAAACTTTGAACTTTGAACCTTGAACCATTAAAGCGCGCCACTCTTAATTTCTTCTACGACCCCCGGATCCAACAGCGTCGTTACATCCCCCAGGTTCGTGGTGTCTCCCTCCGCAACTTTCCGCAGGATGCGCCGCATGATCTTCCCCGATCGCGTCTTCGGGAGGCCGCTTACAAACTGGATTTTGTCGGGCTTGGCGATGGGGCCGATTATTTTCGATACGGTTTCCCGGATCTCACTCCGGAGCTTGTCGGCGTCGGTGGGTTTTTCGTAACAGATCACGAAGGCATAAACTCCTTGTCCTTTGATGTCATGCGGGAATCCGACAACGGCCGTTTCACAAACGGAGGCGTGTTCATCGATAGCGCTTTCGATCTCGGCAGTACCGAGGTTATGGCCGGAGACGATAATGATGTCGTCGACGCGGCCGGTGATCCGGTAATATCCGTCTTCGTCCCGTTTACATCCATCGCCTGTAAAATACTTGCCGGGGAACGTCGAAAAATAAGTGTCGCGGAAGCGCTTGTGGTCGCCGTAGATAGTTCTTGCTATGGATGGCCACGGGAATTTCATGGCTAGCCGGCCTTCGATGCCGTTACCGGTCAGCTCCTTTCCTTGCTCGTCCATAACGGCGGGTTGTACTCCCGGCAATGGAAGCGTTGCGAAAGCGGGTTTCAGCTTCGTGACGTTCGCGATGGGTGTGATCATGAACCCGCCTGTTTCCGTCTGCCACCAGGTGTCGATCACCGGGCAATTTCCCTTGCCTATGTTTTTATGATACCAGTTCCACGCTTCCTCGTTGATCGGCTCTCCTACCGAACCTAGTATTTTCAATGACGAAAGATCGTGGCGCTCGACAAAACTAAGTGGCGCTTTTTCGAGTGAGCGTATTGCGGTCGGAGCAGTGTAGAAGATATTGACCTTATGCCGTTCGATGACCTGCCAGAAACGTCCCCAGTCGGGCCACGATGGAATTCCTTCGAACATGATCGTTGTTGCGCCGGCCGACAGCGGTCCGTATAATATATAGGAGTGCCCTGTGATCCAACCCACGTCGGCAGTACACCAATAGATCTGCCCGTCTTTGTACTGGAAGGTAGTACGGAAGGTGTAGTTGATGTTGACCATATAACCGCCGCAGGTGTGCACCATCCCCTTCGGTTTTCCGGTAGACCCGGACGTGTAGAGAATGAACAGCATGTCTTCGGAGTCCATTTCTTCTGCGGGGCATGTGTCGCCGGCATTGGCAATTGCATCGGCCCACCAGAGGTCGCGGCCGGGTTTCATGGTCACGGCTGCCTTTGTGTGTTTCACGACCAGCACTTTTTCTATCGACGGGCACCTTGTCAGCGCTTCGTCCACAATTTCCTTGAGATGTATAGACTTGTCGCCGCGGAAAGCGCCGTCGGAAGTGAGCACGATACGGCAACCCGAATCATTGATGCGGTCGGCAAGAGATCCTGAAGAAAAACCGGCGAATACAACAGAGTGGATAGCACCGATACGCGCACATGCCAGGATAGCGTACGCTGCTTCCGGTATCATCGGCAGGTAGATGCACACTCGGTCGCCTTTCCCGATGCCTTGTGCCTTCAGCATGTTGGCAACGCGGCACACGTTGTTATACAACTCCTGGTAGGTGATGTGTATAGCCTTTTGATCGGGACTGTTAGGTTCCCAGATAATCGCAGTCTGGTTGGCGCGCTTCGCCAGGTGACGATCGAGACAGTTCTCGGTGATATTGAGCTTCCCTCCGATGAACCATTTCACTTCGGGTTTATTGAAATCCCATTCGAGAACCTTTGTCCATTTCTTACGCCATTGAAACTCTTCGGCTATACCGGCCCAGAATGCTTCGGGATAGTTAACGCTGTCTTTATATACTTCCTGGTATTCGTCGATGGACGTGATGAGTTTAGCCATAATTGATAATTGAATCAGAAATATAATGGCTATTCTGAGTAATTTCAATCAGGGAATTCACCAACGCGACCGAACGAATGAATCAAGCTGAGAGTACCGACGCCAGGCCTGGTTCCCATTCCCTATTCGAAACAAGCTCCCGGGTTTTATTCTATGTGCTTGCGGTTGAACTTGTTGTGGGCGGGGGCGGCCGCCTTACTGCTTTTGGTCCGGTCTCGCTCCGAATGATCCTTTTTGCCGCGGCGATGATGTTTACGGTCATTCATTTTCTGAAGGGCCGGCGAATCCCGCGGGAGTTTGTCATTCTGATCCTTGTGTTTACGGCGATGTTGATCTTGGGCACAACGATTGGTGTGATCAATGGATCGGCAAAGGCACTCATCCGGGAAGACGTGAAGCCGCTGTTGTTCTTTTTCCTACTCCCGTTTTTTTACTTCTCCATAACAGATGTCGGAACGATCGGGCGCCTTTCTGCGATTTTCAGATATGCGGGTGTCGGAATGGCGATCGCGTTTATCCTGATACTGCTGTTGATCCACACGGGCGTTATTCCATTCCTCGGTTTTTTTAATCTCGTTGAGCCAACGGTTGAGTTCTATTTCAGAGGGGAAATCACTTTTTTTTATAAAGGATTTCTGTACATGTGCGTCGGATTAATTTTTCTTATCGAAGGACGTGCTAAAAAATGGCAGATCATTCTCGTGTTGATAGCAATCATATTTACAGTCACCCGCGGATTTTGGATGTCCTTGTTGCTCAGCTACGGGCTTTATTATCTGATCTTCCAAACTAAAAATGTACGTCTTGCTCTCCGCGGCGCCGGCCTTGTTATACTGGGTGTCCTGGTCCTCCTCTACAGTAAAGATCTTATCGCAGGAGTTAGCCGGACGGTTGACCGGCAAATTGGAGTTACGACACGGCCTGGGGAGGAGCCCAAACCTCACCTTCTTGGCGACCGAACACACTCCGACAATGAAAGAATCCGGGAGATCCGTGCTGTTGCCGAACGGGTCACTCCCGTTTCTGCCGTTATTGGTCATGGATTTGGTCAGGGTACTCCTACCCGCCCTATTCATATGGAGATATCGTACCTGGAGATCTTTCACAAACAGGGCGTGGCCGGTTTGCTTTGCTGGCTGCTGATATTCCTGACCGGTTTCAGAAAATTTCTGAATGCCCGGGAACATCCTTTCAGCGTTCCGTTCTTTCTCTCGTTTGTTTTGGCCTTCATCCAGTCGTTTGCAAATCAATTCATCAACAACCCGATCGGGCTTTTCCTTATTATGACAGCGATAATCTCTCTCGATCGCATGAAAAGTCCATCATTGAAAAATGCTCACTTCGAAAAAAAACGCCCCTGACTGATGTTGTGAATTTAAGTTCACGCAGTCTGTAAATTAAAGTGTGACAGCGATTTCGTTCGTGATGGATGTTGTAACTTGTACTTTAGAGGGATATGAGCAAGCGTTTGAGTGCATCGATCGTCGTCTATAAAAGTAATCCGAAGTTGCTCAGGGATGCTATCGAAAGTTACCTGGGCGCTGCACCAGGTTCCGATCTTTATATTATCGACAACTCACCGACCGACGAGGTAAAAAAAGATTGCGAATACCCGGGCGTTCGGTATTTTTTCAACGGATATAACATGGGTTTCGGCGCTGCGCACAATCTTGCGTTGAAGAAAGCGCTCGAGTCTTCGTCGGAATATCATCTTGTACTTAACCCGGACATTTACTTTACGCCGGATGCTGTCGCAAGCCTGACGGAGTTCATGGACACGAACACGGACGTGGGCCTGGTGATGCCGAAAATACTTTACCCCGACGGACGCCTGCAGTACTTGTGCCGGTTGCTCCCGTCGCCGGCCACTTTGCTGATGCGGCGTTTCCTTCATCCCTTTAAGAAAGTGAGCAGCAAGATCAATCACCATTACGAAATGCATTTCAGCGGATACGACCAGGTGATGGACGTGCCTTTCCTGTCGGGGTGCTTTATGTTTCTCAGGATCGATTCTCTGCGTTCTACCGGGCTATTCGACGAGAGTATTTTTCTTTACACAGAAGATATCGATCTTTCCAGAAGGCTTCATCGCCGCTATCGTACTGTATTCTTCCCGGGCGCGACGGTGTATCATCATCACGTAAGGGAATCGTACCGGAACCTGAGGGTCTTTGTACATCACACACGGAGTGCCATCACTTACTTCAACAAATGGGGATGGTTTACGGACATCGAACGGGAGAAAATAAACAGGAAGATCATTCTAAAGCTCGCCAGGGGCGGCCGGTGAACGACTCTATTTCAAAAAGGGATAAATACAACTGTTGAAGTATGCGCGAGGATTTTCATAGCGATCTTTCACAGGCAATCATCAAAGCTCTTCTGTATTCGGATATCTTTCACTACCCGCTTACAGCCGAAGAGATATTCACGAGGCTCGACATCCCGTGTAGCAATGTCTCCGCCGTCTTCCTCGAGCTTCAGCAACTGACTTCCGCGCACCTTGTCTATCGATTCGAGGAATTTTATTCATTACATAACGATGCCGCTCTGGCGGTCAGGCGATCGGCGGGCAACAAGATGGCGAAGGAGATCATGCCACGCGCTCTCCGCCGCTCGCGACTCATCTTCATGTTCCCGTTCGTTCGTGCGGTGATGATCTCCGGGTCGCTGTCAAAGGATTTCATCGACAAGGACGGAGACATCGATTTCTTTATCGTCACGGCGCCGGGCAAGGTCTGGCTGACGAGAGGCTTGCTGGCATTGTTCCAGCGCCTGGTACTTTTCAATTCCCACAAGTATTTCTGCGTCAACTATTATATCAGTCACGACCGTCTGGAGCTCGATGAAAAGAACATCTTCACGGCAACCGAGCTGATCACACTGAAACCCATGTGCGGACACGAGTATTATCAAAAGCTCCTGGAGTCGAATACGTGGGTCTCTGATTATTATCCACAGTTCAAAAAAGTTGTCGTGGCTTCTAACGGGGCACGGAGCTGGTGGCCTAAGCGATTGTTCGAAGGCATACTGGAACCCCTGGCTCATCGTCTCGATGCGTTCGTGATGCGGAAACTGACCCTGAGAGCCCGCAGACTGTATGGTCATCTCATGGAGCAGCCAGACTTCGAAGTCGCTTTCAAGGCGGCTCCCCATGTTTCAAAAAATCATTTCAGTAATTACCAGAGGACGATCACAGACAAGTTCAATCAACGGATCAGGTCTTTCTTCGAAGAAATGGTGCCGTTATGAGCCGGCTGTTGTTTTCACACTCCTACTTTTACCGTTTTGATCCGAAGCAGTGGAAAATGCAACAGCCCTATCCGCCGCTTGCCACCATCCAGGCCGCTGCTTACCTGCGCGATGCCGGCCACTACGTTGCCCTCTTCGACACGAACCTCCGACAGCATCCGGGCGAAGTCGCCGCCGAGCTAACGAAACAGAAGCCGGAATACTTCATCATCTACGACGACGGCTTCAACTACCTTACCAAGATGTGTCTTACCAATATGCGGGAGGCCGCTTGTGAGATGGCAACAGAAGCTAAACGGCAAGGCTGCATCGTGATCATCAACAGTTCCGACGCCAGCGACCGCTATGAATATTACCTCAGCAACGGAGCGGATTACGTGATCCGGGGTGAGGGTGAAGAGACACTGAAGATCCTTATCGAAACACTGAACGGCGGAGGTGATGTCGCTAAAGTCGACGGCGTGTCATTCAGAAATAATGGCGGAACTTTTTCGACAGCGGCGCGTTCCGTCTTACGCGATCTCGATGCACTTCCGCTGCCCGCATGGGATCTTGTCGACATCGACGCCTATAAAAAGATATGGTTGTCATGGCACGGTTATTTTTCACTCAATCTTGCCACGACACGCGGATGCCCTTTCAAGTGCAACTGGTGTGCGAAGCCCATTTACGGCAACCGTTATAACTCGCGTTCCCCGGAGCACGTCGTTCGTGAGATCGAGTTCCTTATTAAAAATTATTCTCCGGATCACATCTGGATGTGCGACGACATATTCGGACTCAAGCCGGGATGGATCCAATCCTTTCGCGACCTCGTCCGTGAAAAAGGTCTTACGTTCCGGTACAAAATCCAGTCGAGGGTCGATCTTCTCTTACAAGAGGACACGATCGATGCCCTTGCTGCGTCAGGTGCCGAAACCGTTTGGGTCGGTGCGGAATCCGGTTCGCAAAAAATACTGGATGCGATGGACAAGGGGACGACGACAAGCCAGATCGGCGAGGCTGCGAAGCTCCTTCGTGAAAAAAAAATACGCGTTGGCTTCTTCCTGCAGTTCGGTTATCCCGGCGAAACAAGGGAGGACATAGAGAAGACCATCGCGATGGTATTGAAACTCATGCCGGACGAGATCGGTATTTCTGTTTCATACCCATTGCCCGGAACAAAGTTCTACGAAAGAGTAAAGGATCAGCTGAGCGCCAAGCAAAACTGGTCCGACTCGGACGACCTTTCGATGATGTACCATGGGACCTTCCCGCCGGAATTTTATAAAGTACTGCACCGCTACGTGCACAACCGGTATGGTATAGAAAGGGGAAGGAATGCGATACGTTTACCGCTTCGAAGATCGTCGTTGCGGCAGATGGCAGCGATGGTGCTGCACGTCCCGATGGCGATCATGCGGGGATATAAAATGGAGAACATGTATCGCTCGCATGCGAAGGGGATTTCGTTATGAACGTTCATGCATCTGAAAATCTCCCGAACGAGGATTCCGTGAACCGCGCCTTCACCGCACAAGCCGCTCACTACGACACCGACGACCTGGCAAACCCGGTGATCGGCGACCTGCGCCACCAGGTATACGATCACCTGTCGCGATACATGAAACCGCAAAGCCGCATTCTCGAGCTGAACGCCGGCACAGGCATCGACGCCTTGTACTTCGCTTCCAAAGGACATACAGTCCTCGCTACCGACCTCTCGGATGGAATGATCACCGAGCTCAACCGGAAGGCCGCCTCAGTGAACGGACGGATCGCTGTGAAACAACTCTCTTACGACAGGCTGGATGAGATCAACGACGAAAAGTTCGATTACATTTTTTCAAACTTCGGCGGATTGAATTGCATCGACGAGCTCGCACGCGTGACACAACATCTGCCCGGCCTGCTGAAGCCCGGCGGCCACGTGACCTTCGTGATCATGCCGGTAATTTGCGGCTGGGAGCTGCTGTCGACCGTGAAAGGCGACACCGCCGGTTTCAGGCGATTGAAAACGGATGGCGTAACGGCCCGCATCGATAATGAATATTTCCACACGTGGTATCATTCGTTCACGACGATCCGCAAGGCCTTCGGAGACGGCTTCACGCTGGTGGGTACAGAAGGACTCGCCGCGATCTCTCCTCCTCCCTATCGTTCCGACTTTCCCAACAAGCATCCGCGGCTTTATAGATTACTGCGAACAGTCGACAAAATGATGAACAGAACTTTTCCTTTCAATCGCTGGGCCGACCACATCGTGACAACATTCCGTCTGAAAGCATGAATCCGTTCGAGGCGTACTTTTCGAATAACAAAAATTTCAAAAATGAGAACGGGGTCTATTACCAGTTAGATTTCGACGGGTCGGAATTCGAACAACAATACACAGATATCAGGACCAAAGAAGGACGGATGTATGACGACGACATCGTTCGTCTGCTGCCGGCCGTGGCAAAGGAACATCCCCTTTACCATGAATGGGCGATCAGGAGCCACTCGGCACGAAGACTCGTGGGACAACTGAAAAAAGAAAAGTGTCGATCGTTGATCGAGGTCGGTTGTGGAAATGGCTGGCTCACGAACTACGTTCGTCGCCATTTGGACATTCCGGTCTGCGGAGTCGATGTCGGGAAAGCTGAGCTATCGCAAGCCGCGAGGATCGGCGGCGATAAAGCAGCATTTGTCTTCGCAGATATTTTTTCGGAAGCGATGGCGGGTGTCACGGCCGATGCGGTTCTGCTGGCGTCGTGCATCCAGTACTTTCCCGATGTGCGTGCGCTGATCGGGAAACTCCGCAAGATCGGTACGATACACATCATCGACAGTCCGGTTTACAGTGGCGGAAAGGCTGTCGAAGCTAAAGCCCGGTCGGCCAATTACTTTCGTTCGATGAGCACACCCGGTATGGAGAAATTCTACTATCACCACGAGAGGAGTGTTTTCGAAGGGTTAGGTGCCGAATTCCTGTACGATCCCTCAAATATAACCGGCAAACTCAACAAGGTGTTTGTAAATGGATCGCCGTTTCCGTGGATCAGGATCGGTAGATAGACATCAGTTTCTCTGCTGTCCACACGATATCATGGAGCGACGTCCATTGTTTTGCCCGCAGACGCAATTCTTTGATTCGTCCAGGGTCCCGAACAAGCTTAATAGCCTCTTCCGCCAGTCTTTTGTAATCGCGCACATCGACGGTAACACAGCAGTCGGGCAGGTCGTGCATGAGTCCGACCCGGGTACCGCATACCGGCACTCCGCAGCTCATCGCTTCGGTAACCACTTCACATTGCCCTTCCGATAGCGAAGTATGCAACAGCACGTCGGCGCCGTGATATATGACCGGCAGGTACTCGTATAGAATCGGTTCGTGGATAGTTACCAGGTTCTTGATGTCGAGCTCATCGATGAGTCTCATCACCTTACTGTGATCTGTTCCGGTTCCGACGATGACTAAACGGGCACGAATAGCTGCCGTGATAATGGTGAAAGTTCTCAGCAATGTCTCCTGGTCTTTGACCGGATGCAGGTTCGCGACATGCAGAAAAACGGTTAAAAGGCTTGCCGGTTTCGGATCATAATAGAACAGGTCTTTATTTACACCCCAGGGAATCACGTCAACCGCTCTTTTAAAACCCACAGCCCTCAGGTTATTCACCAGGTATTCCGTAAGGGCATTAATATGATCCGCTTTGCTCAGGGTGAGAAGTGTAAGCCACCGGACCAACGGTTTATGAAGTCTTCCATACCCGATCTCGGGCAACGCAGCCGCATCGCCACCGAGTACACTCACGACACTTTTAACGCCGAAGAGCTTCCCGGCAAGTACCGCGAGCAAGCCGGCCGGCATCACCCAAAAACCATGGATGGCAACAAATTTTTTTCTACGATGATGCTTCCTGAAAAGACGCGGGAACGACAACACACGCATCACGGAATTCGATTTGTAAGCGTCGACCAGCTCGAAGCCTTCCGGTTGATATCCTGCGTTGATCTTCGCGAGCGAAAAAACGGTCAGGTCGAATTGTGCTGAAATGATCTTAACGAGTCCGTTAAGGACTGGCACACCCATGTTGCCCCTGCCGGTGCCGATGCCACCCGGTATGATGATCGCCAACGCGGAACGATTGCCTTTCATGGCCGTAGGGCATTTACTACAGCGATGATTTTTCTCGCGTTCGCTTCGAATGACAGCTCTGCTTCAAAATACTTCAACACGTGCTTTGACTCAGCTTCGCGGTCGATGCCAAATGTATCCTCCAAAGCAACACGCAGCCCGTTCTCATCCCCGGCTTCGAACAACCGGCCTATCGTACCACCGTTCGTCATTTTCACGAATGAAGGGATGTTCGTAAGTATAGGGATACAACCGCACGAAAGCGCCTCGATCACGGCAATTCCGCTTCCTTCATAAAATGAGCTCGAAATGAAATAATCCGCACTGTTGAACCAGTGCAACAGATCCTTGTGGTCCACTCTTCCAATCAGGGAAATGCAAGACGTGCCCGACGCAACCTGTTTTAGCTCGTGCTCCAGGTCATTCGATTGGTAGATCATGTACAAACCCACATCGGCCCGGTTACCGGCGAATTTTGCAAACGCCCTTGCGGTCAGTAGCGGGTCCTTATTTTTGTTGAGATCGCCGATCCACAAATACACGGTTCGCGCAGTAACTCCGGTAACACTGCGGGCAGCATTTCTATCGGCCGGGCGAAAGATCGACGAGGTCCCGATGATCTCGTGGATCTTCGAAGGTGACGATATCTGTCGTGCTTTCACCCAAAGGTCTCCCTGTTCTTTCGATGCGAACAGGTAGGCGCCGACGTAACGGTCGGCTAGCCGGAAGATAAATGCCCGGAAGTCCGTAAAAGGACGCTCGGCGTGATGCTGACAAACAATCTTCAATGACGGCCCCATGATCCACCGGAGCATAATGACCTGCCATGGAAAGATCAATCCGTGAATAATGACGACGTCGGGTTTTAATTTCTTTATATACCGGTTGAATTCGAACGGCAATACCAGCTGCCATCGTTTGAACGCCGGGAAGAGGTATCGAACACCGTTTCGCGTTATATCGCCCTTATAATGAATGTTGTAGATCACCGTCTGTGTCGCGTGGCGAGTCATTTGCTCCGTAACACCTGACGCAAAAGCGACACGTGCGAGCCATGTTACCGGGTCATGGTATGCCGGACGACCTTTGGTGTAACTCAGATGAACGATGTGCATTGGCAGTCCGGTGTCACTCATTTTGTAACTTGTTTTAAAAATACGAACTAAGTTCGTTGAGTACCTTTGGCGTCATGAAGAAAGTGCTGTTGTTCAATCCACGTGCAGGCGACAATGTCCGGATCATTCCAAACGCCATTCTTGCGATAGCAGCTTCCATCGACGGGGTTACAGACTACGTGATTGTTGACGGCAACCGGGAAAAGGACCCGCTGAACAACATACTCAACTACCTGTCGACAGGTGAATTCGGTTTCTTTGCTTCTACCGTGATGCCCGGACCGCAACTAAGGCAGGCAATACCTTTCACTCAGCGTATCAGGAAACAATTCCCGGATGTCAGGATCATCTGGGGTGGATACTTCGCTTCGAATCATCACAAGACTGTCATTCGCTCGGGGGTCGTCGATGTGGTTGTAAATGGCCCGGGTGACAAAGCCTTTCCGGCGGTGCTTCGTGCACTGGATGAAGGAATACCGATGGACGATATAGAAAACCTCGTTTTCCTTCGCGACCATCAGATCATCAAAACAAAAAAGGCTGCGTTGTACGAGCAGGACGAGCTACCCACGCTGCCTTATGAGAAACTGAACGATTTCTACCCAATGGAGACGTTGCTGGGAAAGACGTTTCTAGGTACACGTACCGCAGCATATCATTCCAGTATAGGCTGCCCCTTCACTTGTTCTTTCTGTGGCGTCGTTCCGATCTTCGAAGCGAGATGGAAGGGTAAAACGGCGCAGGCTATCTACAAGGATCTCAAATTCCTGAAGGAACGATTCGGTGCGAATGCATTCCAATTCCACGACAATAATTTCTTCGTGTCGGAAAAACGCTCCGTTGAATTTGCGAAGTTGATCGAGCCGGAGGGAATGAAGTGGTGGGCCGAAGGGCGGATCGACACTATGGATCAGTTTTCCGATGCATCGCTTCGAGCCATAGCCGACAGCGGTTGCACGATGATTTTCTTCGGCGCCGAAAGCGGAAACAACAACCTCCTTCAGCAGATGGACAAAGGAGGAAAACAAAGCGGCAACCAGATCAGGGCATTCGCAGCACGGATAAAAAAATTCGGCATCATCCCCGAATATTCGTTTGTGCTGGGATTGCCTGCACCTACCGAAGAGCAGGTCTGGAAACAGATACACGAGGAGATCGCGTTCATCAAAGAGATAAAACAGATCAATCCCCAAACCGAGATCGTTATTTACATTTACACGCCGGTGCCAACCGAAGGCTCCGACCTGCTGACCGAGTCGGAGGGAAAAGGCTTTCGTTTTCCGCAAACACTGGAGGAATGGAGCGAAGAAAAATGGCTCAACTTCGACCTTCACCGCAAGTTCCTCACGCCGTGGCTTAAACCGGAGATGGTCCGCTACATTCACGACTTCGAGACCGTGGTCCACGCACGCTATCCGACGGTGAGCGACTATAAGCTTTCATCCGTTCAACGAAAAGCAATGGGCTTGATCTCGTCGGTCCGCTACAAGTCGAACATTTTCAGTTATCCATACGAGCTGAAGGCGCTGATGAAATTCTGGCTTCGTTATCGTCAACCGGAAATACAGGGGATGTGATGGGCTGGTGGAATCGTATCAAAGTATTGCCTGTGCTGGACGCCTACAACTTGTGGGCACAGACATACCACACGGAATCGAATCCCATCAAGAAAATGTCGGATGAATTCGTTGCCAGTCAGCTTCCGGCGCTGAAAAATAAATCGGTACTCGACGCCGGTTGCGGAACGGGTAAGTTTTGTGTGATCGCCTCGGAGCAAAATGCATCATTCGTGAAAGGCATCGACCTTTCTCCTGTGATGATCGAAGAAGCGAAAAAGAACTGCCCCACGGCGACACTCGAATGTGCGGATCTTGCAACGGCAACGATCGAACCCTCAAGGTACGATGTGATCATTTGCGGACTGGTCTTAGGGCACATCGGAGAGACGGAGCCTGTGTTACAAAAGCTTGCTGCCGCCTTGAAGACCGGGGGCAGGATCATCCTCACCGACTTTCATCCCTATCAAAGTATGATGAAAGCGAAACGGACTTTCAAAGACACCAGGTCCGGCAAGACCTTTGAAGTGAAACATAACATTCACAAGCTCGACGAATATTTTACGATCCTCAGAAATGCCGGCATCGAGCTTAAGGTATTCAATGAACCGCTTTTTGAAGGGAAGCCTGTCATCTTCGGAATATCCGGGGTGAGATCATAATGGACCTGCTGATACGGAACGTCACGTGGCTTGATGCGGAGCTGAGACCTCTTTCGGGCGACGTGCGTGTGTCGCGCGACGTGATCATCGAGACCGGCGCAGGTCTTTCGCAGAAAAAAGGAGAAGACGTTGCTGACTTCGGTGGCCACTTTCTATACGCCGGCCTTATCAACGCCCACGATCACCTGGAAATGAACCTGTATCCGCGACTGGGTACGCCGCCTTACAAAAATTATACGGAGTGGTCGAAAGACATCTATCACCCGGACATGTCGCCGCTGAAGGAGATCGAGAAGACGGACATCGACTACCGGCTGATGTGGGGTGGTCTGAAGAATCTGATCTCAGGCGTGACCACCGTCGTCCATCACAATCCATGGCGAAGCACATTGGGTAAGAGCTCGTTCCCGGTCGTTGTTCCCAAGGTCGATTGGGCTCATTCGCTGGCATTCGATCAACATCTTCCGATCCGTGCGATCCGTGAGATCCGTGAGAACCCCTTTGTCATTCACGCCGCCGAAGGCATCGACGACTTCTCCCGCCAGGAGATTCATAAACTCAACGAGCTCAACCTTCTTCATAATAACACCGTCCTCGTTCATGGCGTCGGGGCACAGGAGGCCGAATGGGACCTGGTGGCCTCGAAAGGGTCATCGTTGGCATGGTGTCCTTCTTCAAATGTCTATATGTTCGATCGCACCACGGATGTACGAAGCCTCGAAGGCCGGGTGAGTGTGGTTCTGGGCACTGACTCGACGCTGACAGGCTCTCCCACTCTTCTCGATGAAATGAAGATTGCTGCAAATTATTCTGCGCCCCGGGATATCGTCCGGATGACGGGCATTGTTGCAGCGAAAGTATTTGGTCTGCCCGAGCCGGTTATTCGTGTGGGTAACAAAGCAGATTTTTTTATAGCGCCGAAAAAGAAGGACGACGCGGTTGAAAATCTTTTGAATATCGGTCCGTACGATATCGCGATGGTTGTCGTGCGGGGCAAGATCATGCTTCGCGATAAAAAATTCACCACAATAAACGTCGACAAGCTGCGAAGCTATTTTGAAAAGAAGATCGGAACCGGGATCCTGGAGCAAAATCCGCTGTGGCGAATGATTGTTTAGCTAACGAAGTTTCCTGTCTCAAACTACCGGCAATTTCAACGAACATACACACCTGCTGCATATTTCGTTGGTTCTTACATTCAGCTTTTTACGAAAATCGATCGCCTTCTCCGAATTCAATACGCCCTCGAGATCATTATCATAGATATTCCCGTACTCCCCATGAAAGAAACACGGCATCAGCCTGCCGTCCGACTCCAGCACTGCCGACACCCACGGCGCATTACACTGCGGCGCTTCGAACTTCCCCTCACCCGCCGTCGCCAGGTAGTACTTGACGATCTTCCTCATCTTCCCGGGAGATTCTGCGATGAAATTAGAGAGGTACTCTCCTTCGAGTCTGTCGAAGCTGGACTCTATGATATTCTGAAGATGTTTTGCCTCCGTCAACGTCAGCGCTATCTCGTGGATACGGTCGTTTTCTTTTTCTGCGATGTGATTGAATGCCGATGTCGATACGTCCGCAGCAAGAAATGATATTTGATCAAGCGGAAGGTCTTTTGCCGTGCGGACGATATTCTCCAGGTCGAAATAATTATAGCGCTGCAACACACAACGTCCGGTCACGCGAAACGTAGGCCGCACGAGGCGAATAGCCAGCACACCGGCCATCAGGCTATCGAACGCCTTCGGTACGTTCCTGATCTTATCGTGTATCTCCCGGCTGCCGTCCAGTGACACAATTACCTCGTCGATATTTTCAGCTACTTCGGTAGCATACTTTCTTAACAACAGGCCGGTCGACAGAAGCGTCACTTTTATCCGGCTCTTCCGGAGCATCTCACACAACTTCCAAAGATTGTTGTGCATCAGCGCCTCACCGCCCGAGAGTACGACCTCGCGAACGTTCAGTTTCCGGATGGCGGGCAGATGCCTTTCGATCTCCTCGGTGGCCAGCTCCCGCTTGTTACTATTCGCTTTCCAGATATCGCACATCACACAACGACAGTTACAACTGCTGTGCGGCATCATGACCAGCACCGGCAGCTCGTGTATTTTGTTTGTGATGAAATTGAGTGTTCTTGAAAGCATGATTACTCAATCATGTACTCGACTGCTACGGCCGCCAGCGCTCCGACGATCGCCACCGCCAGCTTGCGCGCATGAAAGCGGTGATCAGGGCTGCTCTCGAATACGATCGTCGTCGAAATGTGCAGGAAATTACCGCTCACCAGCGCGTACAGGAAGATCAATCCCCGCGCCGACAGCGTCTCGGTTTGAACAAAATACGTGCTCAATAAAAGCCCAGCCGGGGCCGCGACGGAGAATATCAGCAAATGCGGTATCGCCTTGGTACGCGAATGAAGCTGGGCCGAAAGAACTGTCATCAGTGCGAATGCCGCCGGCGCGCGATGAAGGGCGATCCCCAACAGGATCGCGTTCAAATCATAGTGACTGACACCGTTTGCCGGTGTCGCGAGCATACCCCCTTCAAGAAATGCGTGGACACAAAGCGCCAACAACAGCACGATGGCCGCTTGTTGTCTTTCGCCTGGGTGGTGGTGGTGATGGTGATGATCGCCTTCATGATGATCGTGCGGCGTATGAATATGTCCGTGTTCGACACCGGAGCTGAAATACTCGAGCACCTGCTGAAGGAAGAAACCGATCAGCACAAAAAGCCCGATCAATTCAACCTCCTGGTTCTCGCGATACAATTCCGGGAGGATATGGACGACCGTGATTCCGAAAAGGTATGCGCCCGCAAACACCAGCAATAATTTGAAATTGGCCGAACGGAAATTCGCCACCAAAAAAATAAGCAGCCCCGAGATCAGCGGGGTAAGAAAGAGAACTGACAGTTTAAGCAGCATGGAATCTATTTAACGATCTCCAGTTGGTCAGAAATTCCTTTCGTCACGAAAGTACCGATGCCATCGGGTGTTGAATATACAAGAAATGCGTCCAGCTCGGGATGTCTATCCAATACCTCGATTGCTTTTTCATGTCCCATCACCATTAAGGCTGTCGCCCAGGCGTCGGCGGTAGTGCAATCCGGTGCGAAAACAGAAGCGCTGAGGATGGCTCGTTGTGCGGGATACCCGGTCGCCGGGTCGATGGTATGCGAGAATCGTTGCCCGTCCACTTCCCGGAAGTTGTAATAATTCCCACTGGTGGTGTATGCGCGGTTGCTGAGGGCAATGTAAGCTTTGATCTGTTGGGTATTCACCGGGTCAAGTATTCCAATCTCCCACGCCTTGCCTGACTCCGTATTACGACCCAATGCCAACCCTTCACCGCCAAGCTCGACGAACATGTTCTCAACACCTTTCGATCGCAGGAAGTTCGCGATCACATCGGCTCCGTACCCTTGTCCGATCCCACCGAAGTCGAGCTGCGCGCGCCGCTCGGTTTTCCAAAGACTGTCCTCGTTGAATTGTATGTTTTCGAAACCCACGAAGCTCAGCAGTGAGTCGACCTTCGCGCTGTCGGGAATGTTTTGTTTGACCGGGCCGAATCCCCATGCATTCACCAGCGGCATTACCGTTGGATCGAAAGCTCCATCGCTCGCCTCGGTCACTTCTTTAGACTTTCGAAGAGGCGGCAGGAGATACGGCAGGCTGAATTTTATTCCTGTCGTGCTTTTGTTGAACACAGATATTTCCGAGGCGGGGTCGTACGTATTGATCGACTTGTTGACCAGGACCAGTACGGAATCGATCGACTCTTTGAAATTCCTTTCCTTCGGATCGAAGTAGATAATGTTATAAGTCGTAGCCATGGTCGAGCCTTCGATCCGGATCATCTTCTTCCCGTCGGACTGCCGCCATTTCCAAACGACTATGATGGCCGCCAGCAACAACAAAGAATAAATAGCGTTTCGTGTCCGGTTGCTCAATGTTTCCAATTAAGGCACGCAAGTTATAATATTTGATTTCTGAATATAAAATCAGGACTTTTGGATCATGCGCGAAGACTATCTGAAGCCCGATGGTGAGGGGTTGAACGCCCAGGAGAAGGAAGTTGAAAAAGCGTTGCGACCGCTTTCATTTGAAGACTTCACGGGCCAGCTTAAGGTTGTCGAAAACATAAAGGTTTTCGTGATGGCTGCACGCCAGCGCAATGAGCCTCTCGACCACGTATTGTTGCACGGTCCGCCCGGTTTGGGAAAGACCACACTCTCGCACATCATCGCGAACGAGCTGGGTTCAAGGATAAAGATCACTTCCGGTCCTGTGTTGGATAAACCCAGCGACCTCGCCGGGCTGCTTACAAACCTCGAAACGCACGACGTGTTGTTCATCGACGAGATCCATCGCCTGAACCCGATCGTAGAAGAATATCTCTACTCGGCCATGGAGGATTACCGGATCGACATCATGCTCGACTCCGGTCCCAATGCCCGTTCGGTACAGATCGGCTTAAACCCTTTTACACTCATCGGTGCAACAACGAGGGCCGGGTTGCTTACGGCGCCCCTTCGTGCCCGCTTCGGTATCAATTCACGGTTGGAATACTACGACTCCGAATTGCTCACAACCATCGTCAAGCGTTCGGCTGGAATTCTAGCTACGCCGCTCGTCGACGACGCGGCATACGAGATCGCGCGGAGAAGCCGTGGAACCCCCCGCATCGCCAACACCCTCCTCCGGCGTACACGCGACTTCGCCCAGATCAAAGGGGACGGCGTAATCACCATGGCTATCGCCCAGCTTGCTCTCAAGGCCCTCGACGTAGACGAAAACGGACTGGACGACATGGACAACCGTATCCTCAACGCCATCATCGAAAAATTCAAAGGCGGGCCGGTAGGGCTTACGACCATCGCGACGGCGGTCAGCGAGGAGGCTGAGACGATCGAAGAGGTTTATGAACCGTTCCTGATCCAGGAGGGGTATCTGAAAAGGACTTCGAGGGGACGGGAGGCGACGGAGAAGGCTTATAAGCATTTGAAGGTGCCGATTCCGAAAAGTAAGGGGGCGAGTCTATTCGACTGAAAAAGAACTTGTGGAACTTGTTCAAGGTTCAAAGTTCAGAGACCGGGCAGGTCGATGGATCCTTCGGTGCATAGAGAGATCATTGTGGCCGGATATCCAATTCCTTCTGATGTCTCCATGGTCTGTCAGTTGCGTAAATCTGTAGAGTCTTTGAACCCTGAACAATTCCCCGTCTTCGACGATGACTAATTTTTCAAAACACACTCAAACCGTCAAATCGATAGCCTCCTCCCTCGGCTTTACTTTCTGTGGTATCTCGAAAGCCGAATTTCTAAAAGACGAAGCCCCCCGTCTCGAAGAATGGCTCAAAAGAAATTACCATGGTGAAATGCATTACCTGGAAAATCACTTCGATAAACGCCTCGACCCCACTCTGCTCGTTCCTGGCGCTAAGTCCGTGATCAGTCTTGTTTACAATTATTATCCCAAGAAAGACCTGGGCGACAACAGTACGTTGAAGATCGCGAAGTACGCTTATGGAGAAGATTATCACTTTGTGATCAAAGACAAGCTGGCTGAGTTCCTTTCACGCGTAGAAGAAGAAGTCGGGCATATCAACGGCCGCGCATTTGTCGATTCGGCGCCGGTGATGGAAAGAGCGTGGGCCCAAAAGAGCGGGATTGGATGGGTCGGGAAGAACTCGCTGCTGCTCAACCGTTCGATGGGCAGCTTCTTTTTTCTTGCCGAGATCATTCTCGACCTGGAACTGGAATACGACGGTCCTGCGAAAGACTATTGTGGCTCGTGCACGGCGTGTATAGATGCATGCCCTACCGATGCCATACCGGAACCGTATGTGGTCGACGGCAGTAAATGTATTTCCTATTTTACGATCGAGCTCAAAGGTGCAATGGATGAGAAACAACAGCCGGCCTCTTTTAACAACTGGATCTTCGGGTGTGACATCTGCCAGGATGTTTGTCCGTGGAACAGGTTTTCGAAACCACATGATGAACCGCGGTTCGATCCCAAGGAAACAGTGGAGTGGACAGAAATAACCCGTGAAGTTTTTGAAAAAGTCTTTGAACGCTCCGCATTAAAGCGAACAAAGTTTGAAGGGCTAAAACGAAACATAGATTTCGTCACCAAATAACGCGACCAAATAAAATGCCGCCAATAAAAAAGGGCGCCGTAAGCGCCCTCTCTTTAAGGATTTAAGTCTGATTAAGCGCTTATTACAAAACACCTGTTAAGTATTAACTCATGTTGATCCCCAAACGTGGCATAGCACCACGATCTGAGTTCCATGATCTCATCGGCGATCAATGACTTGATTGCCTTAAGCAACTCTTTCTCGAAGAGTTTCGCATCGAAGCTCACCCTTGTGAGTATCGACTTGAAATAATTGAGCATCTTCTTCATTTAATAAAAATTACTCTAAACATAATAAGTGGTACGAAAAACACCCTGCTGGCGTTGGAACAATGAATATAATAAAGCGGTTTAACATACGGAAGGAAATTCTAATTTTGTGTATGCAACGTGTTGCGCAACTATTTGCGGTGATTAGAACGGTTCTAATGCGGAGGTTAGTACCTCTCATGCTGATCTTCTCGACGACTGTCGTGTTTTCTCAGTCGAATAAGAACATACAGGTCGAGCTTGGCCCCGACCAGATCGGGGAGAATCAAGCCTGGACGATCACCGTAACTGTCACCAACGAGCGACTGACGGGCCACGACAACTTTCCGGAAATCGAAGGCTTCCGCAAACGGGGGACGTCCACCCAGTCACAAACCACGGTTATCAACGGCCAGATAAGTTCAACGCAGGGAGTGGTCATGACTTACCTCCCTATGCGCCAGGGCACCTTCAATGTTCCAACATTTACTATTAAAGTCAATAACACTCCGATAACAGTGGCAGGGAAAAAGGTTGTCGTGGGCTCGCCGGTAGCGGCGCGGACCCCAGACCCGTTCCGGTCCCTCTTCGATCCTAATGACGACTTCTTTTCCAGGTCGGAACCCGAATTCGTCGACATCAAGGAAGAAGCATTTCTTGCATTGACCACCAACAAGGATGAAGTGTATGTGGGTGAGGGCGTTACCACCTCCCTTTCGTTCATGGTTGCCGACAACAACCGGGCGCCGCTGCACTTCCACGACCTCGGAAAACAACTGAGTGACATCCTGAAAAAGCTGCGGCCCGCCAACTGCTGGGAAGAAAACTTCAACATAGAGAACATCGATGGTGAGAGTGTTACCATCAACGGAAGAGGGTACATGCAATACAAGATCTACCAGGGAACTTTCTATCCTCTCAACACACAAAAGATCACCTTTCCTTCGGTAGGACTGGAGATGTTGAAGTATAAAATGGCAAAGAACCCGTCGTTCTTCGGACAGAACCGGCTCGAAGATTATAAAACATTCTACACGAAGGCGAAGACCGTAAAAGTAAAGAACCTTCCGCCCCATCCGATGCGCGACGCCGTAGCCGTGGGAAATTACAGGCTAGAGGAAAGACTGAATGCTACGACATTGACCACCGGTCAGAGCGTGAGCTACGACTTCGGAGTATACGGCGAAGGGAACATTTCCTCTGTCGACAAGCCCATCATCCATAACGACGATAACGCCTTCGAATTCTATGAACCCAACGTCAAGCAGAATATCAATCGCGACAACGGCCGGGTTACCGGTGCGAAGACATTCAGTTACTTTATGATTCCCCGCGAACCGGGCAAGTACAACCTCGGCAACTACTTTCAGTGGATCTACTTCAATACCAGCACAGGGACTTACGATACCCTGCGGTCGAAACAAGTGGTGAATGTCTCGGGAGAAAGCAAAAAGAACCAGTCGATCGAGAGCTCCGACATGGGTTCGTTTTACGATAACCTCGACACCGCCAGCAATCAACTACAGACCCGGAACGGAAACGGGTGGATAAAATGGGGCGCGAATATATTCGCAATTATTATGGTCGGCGCTTCCATTTATCTGATCACAAGAAAGACGGCACAATCCTGATGAGCAATTCCTACGGCACTCTTTTCCGCATCACCACGTTCGGTGAATCGCACGGCCCCGCCATTGGAGTTATTCTCGACGGCTGTCCGGCAGGCCTCGACATAGACGAGGCATTCATACAATCGGAGCTCGACCGGCGTAAACCGGGCCAGTCTAGGATCACAACACAAAGAAAAGAAGACGACAGTTTCAAGATCCTCAGCGGGGTGTTCGAAGGAAAATCGACCGGTACGCCGATCACGATCGTTATCGAAAACCAGGATCAGCGCAGCAAAGACTATAGTCATATCGAAAACGCCTTCCGTCCTTCGCACGCCGATTACACCTACCAGGCCAAGTACGGCATCCGCGATCATCGCGGGGGTGGGCGCAGCTCGGCGAGAGAGACTGCGGCACGTGTGGCTTCGGGTGCTGTTGCAAAACTATTGCTGAAGAAGAGTGGCGTTTCGGTAGCAGCTTTTGTTTCGCAGGTCGGTGATATCAAGGCTCCTCATTATACGGAGCTGGATCTTGGCAAGACCGAAGACAATATTGTCCGTTGCCCGGATCAGGCGACAGCTGAAAAGATGATAGCGCTGATCGACCAGGTACGGCTGGATCGCGATACTGTCGGAGGCATTGTAACCTGCGTCATTCAGGGGTCACCGGTCGGTTTGGGCGAGCCGGTATTCGACAAGCTTCACGCCGAGCTTGGTAAAGCGATGCTCAGCATCAATGCGGTGAAGGGTTTCGAATACGGGAGTGGTTTCGAAGGTATTAAGCTGAGAGGCTCGCAACACAACGATGAGTTTTATAACGAAGGCGGGAAAGTTCGCACGAAGACCAATCACTCCGGAGGCGTTCAGGGTGGGATCTCCAACGGTGAAGACATTTATTTCAATGTGGCGTTCAAGCCGGTTGCCACGATCATGCAGGATCAGCAAAGCGTAGACAAAGACGGCAACGAAATAACCGTCAGCGGTAAGGGCCGTCACGATCCGTGTGTTGTTCCGAGAGCCGTGCCGATTGTCGAATCTATGGCGGCGCTGGTGATGGCGGATTTTATTATGAGGGCGAGAAGCTCGAAGCTGTAGTATGAACACAACACACATCAACAACTTCAAGCAGCTCTACGAAAAAGGCGCCTGGTTTGGCGACACTTACCTGGAAAAACTGGAGGACGTTACCGAGAAAGAAGCATTCACTCAGCCCGCCAAAGGGATACATAGCATTGCCGAATTGGTGTCGCATGTTATTTATTGGCGTACGCCGGTCATCAAAAGACTAAAAGGTGAAAAAGATTACCAGGGTTCGGTCGACAGTCCGGACAACTGGGTGCCGCTCGATAAGCTGAAAGCGAAGGGATGGAAAACCATTCTGAAAGAATTCGACGAATCGCAAAAACAGATGTTGAAATTGTTGGCCGATGCAAAGCCTGAATTTTTTGCCGGGGAATATTCTCCTGGACGCTCGTGGGAGTACGTGACCGAAGGGATCGTGCAGCACGATATTTATCACCTCGGGCAGCTCGGATTAGTTAAGAAGATGGTCAGGAATTCTTAAATTGGTTCTTTAACCAATCTAAGAACTATGAACAGGAATCGTCGTGAATTCCTTGCCAAGGCAGCAGCGTTCGCTACTGCGGCTTCGATGCCACTGGTATCGCACTCCGAAACAATTCCATCCCCCGTTGCCCTTCCTTCCCTGAAAGGCAGAAAAGTCCTCTTCACATACGGCGGCTGGCCTGGTCACGAGCCCCAAAAATTTCTCGACTTCATGACACCATGGCTGCAGGAGGAAGGCGCCGAAGTACAATCATTCCCCAACCTTGAACCATACGCCGACAAGGCCCTGATGACGGGCATCGACCTGGTCATCCAGGTATACACCATGTCGCAGATCACCAAGGAGCAGGAAGCGGGGCTTCTCGAAGCCGTGAAAGTCAATGGTACCGGTATGGCCGGGTGGCACGGCGGCATGGGCGACTCCTTCCGCAACAATGTCGACTACCAGTTTATGGTGGGCGGGCAGTGGGTAGCACATCCGGGCAACGTGCTCGACTACGACGTGAAGATCATCGATCAGAAAGACGACGTGACGAAGGGCCTGAAAGATTTTCACATGAAGAGCGAACAATACTACATGCACATCGACCCCAACGTAAAAGTGCTGGCTACGACGAAGTTCAATGGCTCCGTCAACGCATGGATCGATGGAGCGGTGTTGCCGGTAACCTGGAAGAAGATGTATGGCAAGGGAAGGATCTTTTACACTTCGCTCGGTCACAGTGTCAATCACGTTACAGAAGTTCCCGATGCCCTCGAGATGATAAAACGCGGCGTGAAGTGGGCCAGTGCGAGCAAGTATGAGCCAGCAGAGAAATGGTTAAGCCCTGTGTATAAATTTTGATTAACAATTTAAGTCATGAATAGAAAACAGTTTCTTTTAAGCTCCGCAAGTTCGGCGGCCATAGCGTTTGCACCAGCCATTACCTTCGGTAAATCCGTCGACCAAAAACCGCCGGCCCTCAACCTCGCCCTGGCTTCGTACACACTTCGTACGCTGAAGCTCGACGACGTGATCAAAACATTGATCCGACTCGGGATAAAAGCGGTTGCATTCAAGAGCATGCACATGCCTTTGGAAGCAAGCGCCGAAGATCTCAAGGCCATTGGCGACAAGGTGCGCGCTGCCGGAATAGATCTCTATGGCGCCGGTGTGATCTACATGAAGACACAACAGGAAGTGGAGAATGCTTTTGTGTATGCGAGCGCTGCCGGTCTCAAAACCATCGTCGGAGTTCCGAATCACGACTTCCTGCCATTGGTCAACGACCTGGTAAAGAAACACAACATCAAGCTCGCCATTCACAATCACGGCCCCGGCGACGACCTCTATCACAGTCCCAACGATGTGTGGGCGAAGATCAAAGACCTCGACAAACGCATCGGTTTGTGTATCGACGTAGGTCATGTGATACGCATCAAGGAAGACCCGATCCCGATGATCGCCAAATACAAGGACCGGTTATACGACCTGCACATCAAGGACGTGAACAAATCCGAAGAAGACGGAACGCCCGTCGAGTTCGGCCGCGGCGTGATCGACATCCCCGGCATTATCAAAGCGCTCAAGAAGATCAACTACTCCAACTACGTGGCTATCGAATATGAAAAGGACGGCGACGATCCAATACCCGGCCTGGCCGAGTCCGTGGGCTACCTGAGGGGTATTATTAAGACTTCTTGATATATTGCCCGAATGGAAGTCCCTGAAGTCCCGAAGAAAAAGAGCAAGCTCACTCTTTACATCATCATCTGTCTGTTCATAGGGATCGTGTTGGGTTTTGTTCTGAACAGAACCTACATGGAACCGGTCAACCGGGAGCTCGAATCCATCGACCTTGCGATCAAGGATGTACAGCTTCAGAAAGGTCTTTCGGGCGACACGGTTTCAGTGAACGCACAATTGCAACAACTCGGTAACGAGAGAAACGTCATTCTCACGCGTCGTGATAAAATGGTCGAGCCGTTCTCGTTGCTAGCCGACATCTTCCTGCGTCTCATTAAAATGATCGTCGCGCCTCTTGTGTTCAGCACACTGGTGGTCGGCGTAGCCAAGCTTGGTGACATCAGAGCCGTGGGCCGTATCGGGGGCAAAACATTGCTTTGGTTCGTCAGCGCTTCGTTACTCAGTCTTCTGTTGGGAATGCTCATGGTGAACCTATTCCGTCCGGGCGAAGCCATGCATCTTCCATTGCCGACGGTAGGTTCTTCGAGCGGTATTGTGACTGTCGGCTTCTCATTGAAACAATTCCTTTATCACATCTTCCCCGCCAGCGTGATCGATGCCATGGCGAAGAATGAGATACTGCAGATCGTGGTCTTCGCATTGTTCTTCGGTGTGGCGACAGCTGCGGTTGGTGAACATGGAAAAATCATCATTACATTTTTCGATGCCGTTTCCCACGTGATCCTGAAAGTAACAGGCTATGTCATGAACGTGGCACCACTGGCGGTACTCGGAGCTATGACAGCCATCATTGCAAAACAAGGTATCGGCATCTTGAAAACATACTCCATCTTCATCAGCGAATTTTATTTTAGCCTATTGCTGTTGTGGTGCCTGCTATTGTTTGCCGGATTCCTCGTGATCGGTCGCCGGATCTATCAGCTCATAAAGAGAGTAAAAGAACCAACCCTCCTCGCCTTCTCTACAGCCAGCAGCGAAGCGGCATTTCCAAAGACCATGGAAGAGCTTCAGGCCTTCGGTTGTAAGGATAAGATCGTGAGCTTCGTGTTGCCCCTCGGGTACTCGTTCAATCTCGATGGCAGCATGATGTACATGACCTTCGCCACACTGTTCATTGCGCAATCTTATACCATCCCGTTGTCGATACCCACGCAGATCAGCATGCTGCTGGTTCTTATGCTCACCAGTAAGGGCATCGCCGGTGTTCCGCGGGCTTCCCTTGTCGTGATTGCCGGTACCCTATCGACATTCAACATCCCGGAGGCCGGCCTGGCGCTTCTCCTGGGCATCGACCCGCTGCTCGACATGGGCCGCAGCGCCACAAACGTTATCGGAAATAGCGTGGCAACGGCGGTCGTTAGTAAGTGGGAAGGGTCTCTTGGCCCCGATAGTTCCGAAACCTAAATGCAGGCTCTCACGGATCGCACGGATAACACGGATCAAAAGGCAATTATTATCTGTGTGATCCCCCGCATCAAGTGCGGGGCAGGCTGTGAGAGAAATTTTTCGAACTATTTTCGCTTAACTTTGTTCTTCCAAAAACAAGAAAAGTCATGTTGACCGCAGCGCCTAAGAACATCCATATCTATCTCGAATCGAACCCTAACCCGAACTCACTGAAGTTCGTGCTAAACGAAATGCTCGTCCCCGAAGGCATGAGCTTCGATTTCCCGGATGCCATCAGTGCACAGGATGCCCCCCTGGCCAAGGAGCTTTTCGAATACCCGTTCGTCGACCGCGTATTTTACATGAGTAACTTCATCACGGTGACGAAAAAAGAAGGTATCGACTGGCTCGAGATACAGGACAAGCTCAAGAGGCATATCCAGTCATTTCTCGAAGCCGGTAAGCTTATTCTCGATGTGAAAGCTCCCGTAGAAACTCCGGGCGCAGAATCTGAATACGATTCCGAAACGGTCATCAAGATCAAGACCATCCTGGATGAATATATCCGCCCTGCCGTTGAACAAGACGGAGGCGCCATCACATTCCATTCTTTTAAAGACGGTGTCGTTCGCGTGAACCTCCAGGGTTCCTGCAGCGGATGCCCGTCGTCGACAGTGACTTTAAAGGCGGGCATTGAAAACCTCTTCCAACGTATGATGCCGGAAGAAGTAAAAAGTGTTGAAGCCCTGGGCTAACTTTTAGTTTTTAACTTTTAACTCCTTTTAAATACTTATCCAAAAACTTCAGGATATCTTCTGAAGCTTTGATATTATTTTCCTTCTTCACGAACCCGTGACCTTCGTCAGGAAAAATGGTGTACTCAACCGGCACTCCGTTCTTTTTTGCGGCTGCCACGATCTCATCCGACTCTACCTGCAGCACGCGGGGGTCGTTACTCCCTTGCAGAACGATGAATGGTTTGGTGATCTTGTCGGCGTGGAACAGCGGTGACTTCGCAATGAGCTTCACCGAATCGTCTGTGAAAGGATCGCCAAGCTCCACGTACAATGCCTTCCGTTGCGACTCCCACCAGGATGGAATGCTCTTCAGGGTACGTTGCCAATTCGTGACACCGAATAAATTCACGCCCACCTTGAACTCTTCCGGCGTAAATGCCAACGCGGCCATGGTCATATAGCCACCGTAGCTACCGCCCATAATTCCAACTTTATCCATATCGATATACGGCAGGGTGGCGAGGACCTTCTTTGCCTCCACACAATCCTTGAGATCTGCATCGCCGTGCTTCAGGTCGTCGGCTTTGAAGAACGATTTTCCGTAGCCCGAGCTTCCGCGGTTGTTCACGGCGAGGATCGCATAACCATGATTCACCAAATGTTGGATGATAGCGCTGTAATTCAATCTTGTTTGTCCGCCGGGACCGCCATGGATCCACAACAACGCCGGCACCTTCGCGCCTTCCGGGATGTTTTTAGGCTTATAGAGCAAGCACGGTATCTGCGTGCCATCGTACGAAGCAAACCGAACAACCTCGCCGGCAACGAGATCGCTCTCGTCCAGCTCTTTGCTCATCGTGCTGGTAAGTTGCTTGAGCTCCTTTGTGTCGAAGTCGTAGACAAAAAGATTGCTCGGTGATTTTGAGCTGCTCACGTAGAACAGCATTTTCTTTTCACTGTCTGAAATAGTCACGTTCGTAACATCGCCGGCAGGCAGGCCCGGGATCTGAACGATCTGACCGTTCTCGTCGTATATCTTCACTTCGGTACGGGCATCGTTGTTAATTCCAATCACACGATATTTTCCGGTCCTTGAAACCGAGGCATACATGATATCCCATGGGGCCTCTTCCACTTTCTCCTTCGCTCCGGTGGTCATATCGTACGAAGCGAGATATGTAAACTCACCTCCTTCGTCGGTCAGGTAAAAAAGTTTCTTGCCGTCGTGACTGAAGTACTGCGGAGAATAAGACACGTCGCCTTCGTGCTGGCTGAGGAGCTTGGTTTTACCTGTCTGCGTGTCGAGCACGTACATATCGGAATTGCTGGTTGTGATCGATTTCACCAAAGCGACGTAGCGGTCGTCATCCGAAACCGACGCGGGATTGAGTCCCTTATCATTCTTGTAAGCGACGATCGATGGTGTCACTTTACCTTCTGTTCCATCGCCGACCTGCATGCGGTGTAAGTCGAAGAATTTTTTGTCGCGGCTGTTGGATGCGTAGTAGAGTTGTTTTTTATCGAAGCTCCAGCCGGAGAATATAGCCTTCGCTTTCTTGTCCTGGATGAGATCATTAGAGCGGCCGTCGGATGTGCGGACGTACAGGTGGGTGATCTCGTTTCCGCCACTATCGGCGCTGTAGAGAATACGATCGCCATTCGGGAAATAATCGGCGGCAAATACGGCGTTGTCGGTGGAGCTCGTGAGCTGTTTCTTTTCCCCGCTTGCGATGGTGATCTCGTAGGCGTTGAATATTCCTGTTTCCTTGCTGCTCAGGAGAACTTTCGTTTCGTCGGGCGAGAATGCACCGCCGCTGATCTGAACGACATCCATGAACTGGGCCATGGTGTATGTCTTCTGTTTTACTTCTTCCTTCTTCGGAGCACAGGCTGCTGCAAAAAGGATGATAGTGAGGTAAAGGAATTTGGGTTTCATGGCTTAATTTTAAGAAAAAGTTTCTCACGGAAAGCACGGAAGCCACGGAATAAATACAGGAGCTATTTGAAAGTCGCATTGCTTCCCCGGGCGCCTGCCAAAATGCAGTAACCTTTTAAAGGGCGCTTCCGTGCTTTCCGTGAGAGATGTATTATTGAGAGATGTATTATTTTGTGTCTATGAAAACTTTGCTCGTTTTTTTACTGCCGCTGATGTCATTCTCCCTTCATTCTCAATCTATAAAAGTGATGAGCTACAACATCCGCCTGGACGTAGCCTCCGATGGAGTGAACCAATGGAGCAACCGCACCGAAAAACTTCCGGCCCTGATTCAAAAATATGATCCCGACCTGATCGGGTTGCAAGAAGCCATGCACCATCAGCTGATGGGTATCCTGAAATCGCTCCCGCAGTATGGCTACATCGGTGTCGCGCGCGATGATGGTAAGGAGAAGGGCGAGTACTCCGCTATTCTCTACAGGAAAGATCGTTTCGAAGTGCTGTGGCAGAAAACCACCTGGCTGTCGGAGACACCCGATGTACCCGGAAGTAAAAGTTGGGACGCCGCGATCACCAGGGTACTGACAAGAGGCCAGTTCAAAGACAAAAAGACAAACAAAGAGTTCCTGTACTACAACACACACTTCGATCACATCGGGAAAGAAGCCAGAAAGAACTCTGCAATGATCATTATAAAAACCATCAAAGAGGAAAATAAAAACAATATCCCCGTGGTGGTTACGGGCGATTTCAACAGTCAGACGTCAGAAGATCCGTACAGGACGATCGCCACCAGTAACGTAGTCGTTGACGCACGTCCTGAAAATACCACACAAGGCACGTTTTGCACTTTCAGCGTAAGCGGGCCGCCATGTGTCCTGATCGACTACATCTTTCATTCGAAAAACGTGAAGAGAAAGGATTACAAGGTGATAACCGACAATGATGGAACGAATTATCCATCGGATCACCTTCCGGTACAAGCGGAGCTTACTTTCGATTAGCGAGATAAACGCCGCCGAGGATCGCGGCCATGCCGATGTAGTGACCGGCATAAAGTTTTTCCTTATCCAATAACCCCCAGGCCACCGACACGATAGGCATCAGGTAAGTTACCGAGCTTGCAAACAGTGGAGTGGATATTTTCACCAGGTGGTTGAACGCGAACGTAGCAACAGCAGTGCTCATACAGCCGAGCAGCACGACGAACCCGAACGCCTTCCATGCACCATCGACACTCACCAGGCGCGTGGTGAAATCCGTGAATCCGAATAAGTACGTCACCGCCAACGGACCGATCAGCAGTATCGATACCGACGTGATCGTCAATGGTGACAACCCGTGTATCCGGAATTTCACCCAGTTGAGATTGACGGCGTACATGATACACGCAGCAACGATCAGCAGCGTGTAGTAGTTAATGCCCGTGATACTGGTTCCGTCGCGCGACAGCATCAGCATCACCGTGCCAATCAACCCGATCAATATTCCGATGATCGCAGAGCCCGGGAACCGTTGCTTGAAGAACATCGCCCCGACCATCAGCGTGCAGATCGGCGACAGAGTATTGAGAATACCTGCCAGCGAACTATCCATTTTAGTCTGGGCCGTGGAAAACAGGAATGCAGGAATGAATATGCCGAGCATGCCCGACACCAGCAGTGCAAAGAAATCGTTCGCCTTAAGGCCTTTCACTTTCATCACCGCGATCGGCAGCAGAAAAATGAATGCAGCGGTCACGCGAAGCGTGGCGACCTGCGTAGGAGCAAAAACCTTTAAGCCTTGCTTAATTAAAATAAACGAAGTGCCCCAAATGAGCGCCAGACCAATCAGCAATAAAACAGCTTTAAGATTGCGATTATCCGACATCGAGCGCTCCTGACTACTGGCTACTGACTCCTGACTCCTGACTCCTGTCCTGCATAGCACGTGCTCGAGAAAACTTCGACGTACTCACCCGCTATTTCATCGAGTATCTGATGAACCTCTGCAGGAGTATTGGCCTCAACAAGGCGTGTTCGATATGTTTTAAAATCCGGCATGCCTTTAAAATAACTCGCATAGTGTCTTCTCATCTCAAACACGCCAAGCTTATCGCCTTTCCATCTGATACTAAAATCAAAATGCTGGCGCGTCACACGAACACGTTCCGCAAGATCAGGCGGCGCAAGGTGTGAGCCCGTCGCCATGAAATGTTTGATCTCGTTGAACACCCATGGATAACCGATCGATGCTCGGCCGATCATGATTCCATCGATCCCGTAACGTTCGCGGTATTGCACTGCCTTCTCCGGTGAATCGATATCGCCGTTGCCGAAGATCGGTATGTGAATGCGGGGATTGTTCTTGATCTGCCCGATCAGCGTCCAGTCAGCCTGCCCTTTGTACATCTGTATCCTGGTGCGGCCGTGTATCGCGAGGGCTTTGATGCCGATATCTTGTAAACGCTCGGCCACTTCGGGAACGTTGAGGGTCTTGTCGTCCCAACCGAGGCGCGTCTTCACGGTGACGGGCAGGTGAGTGGCTTTCACAACCTCTTGGGTCATTCTCACCATCTTGGGAATATCTTGTAACAAAGCCGCGCCGGCGCCCTTGCACGCAACGGCCTTTACGGGGCAGCCATAGTTGATGTCGATAATGTCGGGGTTGGCGGCGGAGGCGATCTCTGCGGCCTCGCGCATGCTGTCCACGTTGCCTCCGAAAAGCTGGATGCCAATGGGGCGTTCGTATTCGAAGATGTCGAGCTTTTGACGGCTTTTGGCTGCATCGCGTATGAGCCCTTCCGACGAGATGAATTCGGTGTACATAAGGTCGGCGCCGCCGGCTTTGCAAACGGCACGAAAGGGCGGATCGCTCACATCCTCCATTGGAGCGAGGAGTAAGGGAAATTCGCCGATCTCTATGTTGCCTATCTTCACCATTTTTAGAATCTATAAGGGCACTAGCCTATATTTGCGCCACAAAAATAACTCATTTTCCGGCATGATCGACCCTCAACCTGCCCCAGTTAAACAGGAACCCTCGCCCTGGAACGTTGCCTTCGTGGTGCTCCTGGTGACGGTACTCGGTTTCGGGCTTGTGGCACAGCTCATCGGGCTGGGGGTAGCATTCATGTTCTACGACGGCACCATGATGGACTTTGCCAACGACATCCAGGAACCCACAGGCAAGGAGGAGTTGAAAGCATTGATTTGGATCGCACAGGGGATAACCACGGTGTTGGGACTTGCCGTCATCCCGTTTGTGGCCTGGTGGACCATGCGACGTAAGAGCTTGACAACTTTTTTCAGCGGAATGCCGGTACGACCCGTAACCTTCCTTCTCATCATAGGCATCGTGATCTCTTTTACCGGATTGAACTCAGTTTTTATCGAATGGAATTCAAACATTGACTTGCCCTTCGGGTGGGATACCTGGGCGCGGGCGATCGAAGAAAAAGCAATGGAGCTCACCAAATTCCTTACATCCTTTTCAAATGTCGGTCAGTATTTGGTAGGCGTACTGGTGGTCGCAGTGTTTGCCGGCTTTGCCGAGGAGCTTGCCTTCAGAGGTCTTCTTCAGCCCGAGCTGCAAAAGGCATTCAAAAATCATCATGCGGCAATATGGGTTACCGCAATATTTTTCAGCGCTCTGCATCTCCAGTTCTATGGATTTTTTCCGCGCATGTTGCTCGGAGCTTTGTTCGGATATATGTACTACTGGTCGGGAAATCTTATTGTACCGGTATTTGCTCACTTTGTGAATAACCTCTTTGCTGTATCGATGATCTATTTCGGCCTGAGCGATCTGCCTGGAATGGAAGAGAACCCGACATCGCTGCCGTGGTACGCTGTCGCTCTAAGCAGCGCCGTCTGCTTCGCGATGATCTACTACTTCCGCTCGATACAACCCAAGCCAGCCCCTGATGATATCCCCGCTTAAGAATCTCCCTAACCTTGCCCAGCGGATCATTACCGGCGTGCTCGGATCTGCCGCTATTATCTTCGGCGTGGTCTTCAGCGAGTGGACTTACTTCATCGTGTTCTTCATCATCTGTATTCTTTCGTTGCTTGAATTCTATACGCTCACCGGCCTCGACGGGTTGGTTCCTCAAAAGACTTTCGGGACCATTTGCGGCATGGCCGTATTCTGCATTTCATTCTTCGTTGAGCGCGGAGATGTCAGTCATAAGTTCTATTACCTGATATTCCCGCTGGTCTCGTTCGTGTACATGATCAAGCTCTATAAGCGGTTCGAGCGAAAGCCGTTCACCAACATCGCCTTCACTTTTCTTGGGATCTTTTACGTAGCCGTCCCTTTTGCTTTGATGAATATTGCCGCTTACGAAGATGGCAGCTACAACTTCGAGATCGTTTTCGGTTGTCTGTTCATCCTGTGGGCAACCGACACCGGCGCTTATTTCGCCGGAACATATTTCGGCAAGTCGAAACTGTTCGAGCGCATATCGCCCAAGAAGTCGTGGGAAGGTGCGGTGGGAGGCGCCGTCCTTGCGTTGATCTTTGCGTTCGGTATCGCGTATTTCTTTCAGTCTCTCGCGCTCTGGCAGTGGATGGTCGTGGCGGCGATCATCATCGTGGGTGGCACTTACGGCGACCTGATCGAATCCTTGTTGAAAAGAAGCATTGAAATCAAAGATTCGGGGGATTCGTTACCCGGTCATGGAGGATTTCTGGACCGGTTCGACGGACTTTTGATCTCCGCTCCGTCGATCGTTGCTTTCCTCGAGTTGGTACAATAACCGACTGAATTCCGACCATTTTCAGAATAGGATTTTGCCCTGTCCTCACCGGCTTGGTAAAAATTTGGCTGCCCGAATAGCCGCCCGGATTAAAAACCATTTCCTATCTTTGCAATCGTTTTCGATCACGCTTTTCAAGCTTATGGCTTATTTAGAACCAGCTCCATTACTCGACAAAGAAAATCCCTTTGAGGCGATGATGTCGAGATTCCGTACCGCATCCCAGATCCTGGGACTGGAGGAAGAAATTTATAACGTGCTGAAATCACCTGCCCGACAGGTGATCGTGTCACTGCCCGTTACCATGGACGATGGAAGCATTCGTGTATTCGAAGGCTATCGTGTGATCCACTCCACCATTCTTGGACCTTCGAAAGGCGGTATCCGCTTCGATCCGAATGTCAACCTCGATGAGGTAAAGGCGCTGGCCGCCTGGATGACCTGGAAGTGTGCCGTCGTCGATATTCCCTACGGTGGTGCGAAGGGCGGTGTTGCCTGCAACCCGCGCCAGATGTCTGCCGGTGAGATCGAACGGCTGATGAGGTCATACACCCAGGCCATGGTGGATACCTTCGGTCCTGATAAAGATATTCCCGCGCCCGACATGGGTACCGGCCCACGCGAAATGGCTTGGCTGATGGACCAGTACTCTCGCTCGCAGGGCATGACCGTGAACGCCGTGGTGACCGGAAAGCCTATCGTACTCGGCGGATCGCTCGGCAGGACGGAAGCAACCGGCCGCGGAGTAATGATCAGCACACTCGCCGGCATGGAGAAATTGAAGATCAATCCCTACAAGGCAACCTGTGCCATACAGGGATTTGGAAACGTAGGCTCCTGGGCTGCAAGGCTTCTCGAAGAACGCGGTCTGAAGGTGGTTGCCGTAAGCGACCTCTCAGGCGCATACTACAATGAAGCCGGCCTGCCGATCGAGAAGGCGCTCCAATATCGCGATGCCAACAAAGGCAGCCTCGAAGGGTTTACTGAAGCACAGAAGATCAGCAACGAAGAGCTGCTCACCCTCCCGGTCGACGTACTCGTTCCGGCAGCGACCGAAGACGTGATCACCGTGTCGAATGCTCCGCGTATCCAGGCGAAGCTGATCGTAGAAGGTGCGAACGGTCCTACGTCGTCGAAGGCCGACAGTATCATTTACGAAAAAGGCATCAGCGTTGTCCCGGATATTCTCGCCAACGCAGGTGGCGTTACAGTGTCTTACTTCGAATGGGTGCAGAACAGGCTCGGCTACAAATGGACTGCCGACCGTGTGAATCGCCGCAGCGACCGCATCATGAAGGACGCGTTCGAGAACGTCTACAACATCGCCATAGAGTACAAGGTGTCGCTGAGGATCGCGGCATATATGGTGGCGATCGATAAGGTAGCGAAGACTTATAAGTACAGAGGCGGATATTAGGAAGATGTACGATTTACGATGTACGATTGGGGGCTATCGAAACATCACTGAAAACGTATAGGAAACTTACCCGAAAATCGTACGCCGTAAATCGTACATCGTAGATCCGACCTCCTATCTTTGCGGTAGCATTAATTGACTAAGATGACAATCCATCGCGAAGGGTATTCCCTTCTGTTTATATCGCTCCTGGTTCTCTTCGGTATCAACTACCTGGTGTATTACCTGGCGCCGGAGGCAACCATTCTGCAGAACATTGTCATTGGTGTGAGCATTATCCTTTACCTGATTGTTCTCCAGTTCTTTCGTAACCCGATCTTCAGCATTACTGCCAATGACAGGACTGTATTGGCTCCCGCCGACGGAAAGGTGGTGGTGATCGAAAAGACCGTCGAGACCGAATATCTTAAGTCGAAGCGCACGCAGATCTCGATCTTCATGTCGCCCGTGAACGTGCATGTGAACAGGATGCCGGTCACGGGTACGATCAGCTTCTTCAGGTACCACGCGGGCAAATACCTCGTTGCCTGGCATCCCAAGTCGAGCACTGAAAACGAGCGGACGACTGTAGTCGCCCGGATGAAAAACGGAAACGAGATCCTTTTCAGGCAGATCGCCGGTGCACTGGCGCGAAGGATCAAATGCTACGTAAAAGAAGGCCAGCCCTTTGAGCAGGGTCAGGAGTTCGGCTTTATCAAATTCGGGTCACGTGTGGATATATTTCTACCACTCAATGCTAAAATCACCGTGAAAGTCGGGGAAGTAACCAAGGGGGGCAGAACCGTAATTGCCGAATTGGCTTAATTTCGCTGATTGACGCTTAATTTCGCGGATTAACAGATTACTAATCCAGAAATTGGCGCCCTAACAATCGTTTTCGGAAAGCGGTTCATTATCTTTGTAATCGCCCTTTGCAGACTTCCCCTGATATTACATCTACCGCGAAGGTCGACCCATTAATGAAATATTCATCACTTCAGTTCGCCAAGAGCCAGCACGAATTTTTTGCTACCGTTTCCCAACGGGTCAACCAGTATTTTAAGACTAATAAGATCGAACGGACTGCAAACTGGCATATGGTCCTGAAGACCATCGTCATGTTCGTATTGTACTTCGGGCCTTACGCTCTTATCGTCACTCAAACTGTTACCGGGAACTATATGTATCTCCTGATGACAGTGATCATGGGTGTCGGTGTTTCCGGCATTGGACTTTCTATCATGCACGATGCCAATCACGGATCGTATTCGAAGAAAGCCTGGGTCAATAACCTCCTCGGATTTTCATTGAACCTCGTTGGCGGAAATGCTTTCAACTGGAAAGTTCAGCACAACGTATTGCATCATACTTATACGAATGTTCACGAAGTAGATGAAGACATCAGCCCGCGTGGTGTTCTGCGCATGGCCCCTACACAGGAATGGAAGCCGTTTCACAGGTTCCAGCATTTTTATGCATGGTTCTTCTACGGACTACTCACTATCATCTGGATTGGCTTCAAAGATTTTGGCAGGTTAATACGCTACACTCGCGATGGCATGGTAGCGAAACAAAAGACCACGGTATTCGCTGAATGGGTCGTGCTTCTCATAACAAAGGTGTACTACATTGCCTATCTCTACCTGCCCGTAATACTTATTCCGGAGATCAGCTGGTGGATGCCCATTGCAGGGTTCCTCATCATGCACTACATAGCCGGCTTCGTCCTGGCGATCATCTTCCAGCCTGCACACGTTATTGATGGCACCGAGTACCCTCTCCCCGACAGCGAAGGCAACCTCGAAAACAACTGGGCCATACACCAGCTTCACACGACCACCAACTTCGGCCGCAGGCACAGAGCCTTTTCATGGTTTGTTGGAGGATTGAATTACCAGGTTGAACATCACCTTTTCCCCAATATTTGTCACGTACATTATCGCGCTATCTCACCGATCGTTGAAAAGACGGCGAAAGAGTTCGGGCTTCCTTACAAATCAAAGGATACCTTCCTGGACGCGTTGATTGCCCATACGGTGATCATGAAGGAGCTGGGAAAGAAGCCAGTGCCGGTTCCGGAGTTTAAACTAGCTACGGCGTAAAAAAAGTACAAGGTACAGGGTACAGCGTACAAAGAGGCTTGCGCAAGCAAAGCTCTGTACATTGTACCCTGTACCCTGTACAATTAAGAGATCACTTCATCGAAGGCTTTCACAAACCCTTTCATTTCATCAACCGTGCCGATACTCACCCGGCACCATTCCTTTTCCTGGTAGTCCCATATCCTGATGAGATAGCCTTTCTCCTCTGTTTTTGCGAGGATCATCTTACCATCTTTCGGAGCCGGGAAGAACACCACATTGATCTGTGAGTTTCCGTATTGATATTTCCTGGAATCGAGATAGTCGGTGAGGACCTTTCTCGCCTCGGCGTTCTTCTGTCTCACCATCTGCATGAAATCTTCGTCGCCGAGGCTAGCCTGCGCAGCCGCGATGGCTGTCTGGCTTGCCGATATAGAGTCGCCGAACCTGGAGACTTTCTTAATGATGTCGGGATGCGCAACGATATAGCCGATCCTCAATCCTGCGAGCCCGAATATCTTCGAGAACGTTCTCGATACGATCACGTTCGATCCCTTCTTTACCAGGTCGACCATCGAGTTCTTTTCGATCGGTCCGAGAAATTCGAGATACGCTTCATCCGAATACACAACAGCTTTCTTCGAAGCCTCTTCGGTGAATGCTCTCACTTTGCCCGCGTCCACAACGGTACCGGTAGGATTGTTGGGATTACAGATGAAGATCACCTTCGTGTCGGGTTTAATAGCAGATGCCATGGCATCGTAGTCGTGCTCGAGCTTGACGTTAAGATCGACCTTGTCCCACCGGGCGCCGACGCCTTCCGCGAAGTTCATCAGCAACGGAAACGTCGGGTAGCTCGACAGCACGCTACCGCCATCGAGGCCGTACGCTGCTCCCATGAGGCAGAGGATCTCGCCCGAGCCCGAACCGAACATGATGTACGAAGGATCGACACCCTCCCGTTCCGCGATCCTCTTGCGGAGCGCTTCCTGCGTCTGGAATTGGTAACGGTTGGCCTCCCCTAATATCTGTGTGACCGCTTCCCTGGCTTTTTTCGAGGGACCGTAGGGGTTTTCGTTAGAATTAAGCCTCACTTTGGCGCCATTGCTTTTCATAGCAAAAAATGCCCGCTCGGCGTGGCTCATGGGAGCCGCTTCGAGCCGGTTCAGCAACGAAGAAGAAACTGCGAGTCCGGCAGACATAGCGAAGGCGGACTTGAACCAATGGCGGCGGGATAGCTGGGATTCCATAAGTATCGGGTTTGAGAATTGAATGTACAAAAAATGTCGCTCACAGCCTGCCCCGCACTTTGTTGCGGGGGATCGCACGGATCACACGGATTAATACATAGATTTAAATTCACAAACCTACCCCATGCGAACGCTACTGATCCTTATTGCCGCTCTGGTCGCCGCCTGCTCGTCCCCCGAAAAGAAAACTCCCGATCCTCTGGTAGCTTCTATCGACTCCGTCATGCAGTCGGTCGTGGACACAGCAAGGTTCAATGGAAACATACTGGTGGCCCGCAACGGGGAAGTGATCTACAAGAAAAGCTTCGGCCGTTCAAATTTCTACACGGGCGAGATGCTCAACGATTCTTCGTTGTTCGAACTGGCCTCGGTTTCAAAGGCATTCACTGCGATGGCGATCATGATCCTGAAGGAACAGGGCAAGCTCAGTTATGATGATGATGTCACTAAATATCTGCCGGAGCTTCCTTACAAGGGAATGACGATCCGGCACTTTCTGAATCACACTTCGGGGATCGCGGATTATGAAGAGTTGATGGTGAAAGGATGGGATTTGAAGAAGATCGCCCGTAACGACGATGTAATCGCATTGTTCAAGAAATATAACCCAACCATTGTATTCAACCCGGGTGAGAAGTGGGAATACAGCAATACTGCCTATGCGATGCTGGCGACCATCGTTCAACGGGTTTCAGGAAAACCCTTCAAGGATTTCCTTGCAGATAACATCTTTTTACCGCTCGACATGAGGCGCTCGAGAGTTTACAGTACCCGCAGATCGGGCGAAGTGATCCCGAATTATGCCTATGGCTTCGTTTATTCCGATAGCCTGAAGAAATACGCGTTGCCCGATAGCCTGAAAGAATACTTCTACGTCTACCCTCTCGATGGCATCGAAGGTGATGGGGTCGTAAACTCGACGACGGGCGACTTGTTCAAGTGGAACGAAGCATTGTACACCGACAAGCTCGTAAGCCGCACTTCGATCGAAGAAGCATTTACGTCGGGCAAGTTGAACACCGATAGCCTTCACAACTACGGCTTCGGCTGGTTTATCGAGAACGACTCCGTCAGCGGGAAGATCGTGCGGCACACAGGAAGCTGGCCGGGCTATCGCACTTTGATCGTGAGGTTTGTGGATAGTAAAGACTGCATCATTGTTCTTACAAATAATGATAACCCTTCCGCAAGAACGGCAGTCGGAAATGAGATAAGAAAGAGATTGGCCAGGTATCGTTGATCCTTAAACCAGGGCCTTCACATGCTTATAAGATTTTTCATCTTTCTTAGCCCGCGAATCTGGAAAACCAGACAAAAGATTATCGCCACGGCGCCTTCTGAAACGCCGTCACATACGGCTCGCCATCCAGCACGATCATCGGATCATTGACGTTCTTCGGATGATTGCGTTTCTCGAGCCGGTAAGAGCCTGTCCCTTGTGTCTGCGAATTGTAGTAAATCCTGTCTCCCTGGATCCACCACGTACCACGATCCGAATTCTGTGAATTGGTCCCTCCGGCAAACGAAGGATCATTGACGCTCATCGATCGTTCGGAATAGTATTGATAGCTTCCATCGCCGTTCAGTGTAATGCATTTATCGGACGACGCGGAACCGCTGTTGGTATTCGTCACATTCGCCCAGCACCACTTGCCCACCAATTCCTGCGGAACACTCTTCGCCCCTGCGGCAGCCGTGCCCTTTGTGTAAGTCAGCTGTTGGCCATTTGCCGATAACACGAGCTGGTTTCCCTTAACGGTGTAACCCAACGTCCCGCTTCCTTGCTGAGACGCAAGCGTAATGTTGCCTTGATTCGCCTGGTAGCGAAATGTATTGCCAAGGTAAATGCACGTACCGTCCGGCTTGAAGTCGATCGTCTCCCCGTTACTCGACCATGTACCGAGCAAAGCTTTATCGGTTGCAGCATTGTTGATCGCTGGTGCAGGATCCGGGTTGGACGGATTTGAAGGAGGCTGCTCCAAAGGAACGGAAGGACTTACTGCAGTTGCCGGTTGCTCACTGCCTGCGCGGGCAAATGTCACAGGCTGGTCTAGATCGCCCCCGGAAACCGTTAGTGAGTTGCCGGCGAGGGAATAGTTATAGTTGTTGGTTGTTTGCTGGCTCACAATGGTTAACGCCAGCACGCCACCCTTGGCTGTATACTTAACCTCATCGCCGTCGAATTCACCGGTGCCGTCGGGATTCAGCATGAGTGTCATCTGGTAACCGAACTGGTTGTTTTGCCAGATGCCTGTAAGTTGGGATGATTGTTTTGTCCTGGCACCGATCTGTGCAGAACAAATGGTGGAGGTGAGGAGCAGTGTGATCGTAAGTATCCGCATACTTACTAAGTTAATGAATAGCCGCTAAATAAACTTCTCCACGACACGCATCACCTTTTCCAGGTAAAGTGCATCTGTCTCATCGAAATCATTCAGCTTATCGCTGTCTACATCCAGCACAAGGGTCACCACTCCATTCTTAAAAGCAGGCAGAACGATCTCAGACTTCGAATCCGGGCTGCAGGCGATATGACCCGGAAACAATTCAACATCGGGAACAAGAACGGTGCGTTTCTCTTTCCAGCTGGTGCCGCAAACTCCCTTTCCGAGATTGATGCGCGTACAGGCTATCGGGCCCTGGAACGGCCCGAGCACCAGTTGATCTTCCCTGACGATATAAAATCCGACCCAGAAGAAACCCATGGTCTGCCTGAGGGCTGCAACGACGTTGGACATGTTGGCGACAACGTCGGGCTCACCGGCAACGAGCGCTTCGATCTGGGGAAGCAGTACTTCGTATCGCTCTTTTTTATCCGTGGAAACTGAAACGACGAGATTGTCAGCCATAACAGCTTTTTGTGGCGTTAGATTTTTTCTTCCTCCTTGCCGCTTTCGGCGGGCGGAAATCCGTGCTCCTCGATGGAAACGATCGGCTCGGTTACAATGGGTTGGCTGTTGGAGGACTGTGTTACTTCGGTTTCCTCCTTCTCACGAAAAAACCTCCGTTGAAAGATGAGGATACTTACCACACCGAGAAAAATCGACGAGTCGGCAACGTTGAACACGGGACTAAAGAACACAAAATTATCACCGCCCCACATCGGTACCCACTGGGGCCAGTAGAAATCGAAGATGGGAAAGAACATCATGTCGATCACCTGGCCATGAAACCATTTGTATGGCGAGTCGAGCGGCGCATTGTTCAGGAACACGCCATAGAACGTACTGTCGATCACATTACCGATGGCGCCGCCGAGAATGAGCGCCATGCTTAAAAGAAATCCCCTGTGTGCGCCGCGTAGGATCATGCGATACAGGTAGTACCCGATTCCGAACATAGCGACGATACGAAAAAGCGTCAGCGCCATTTTGCCGAACTCACTTTGCCAGCGTATCCCGAAAGCCATGCCGGGGTTAAGCAGGTAGTGAAGCCGGAACCAGTCGCCGATCACATTCACTTCCTGATGTATGTGCATGTACTTCCATACGAGCAACTTGCTTGTCTGGTCTATGATGATTACGCCTAAGGCGAGTAAAAAGAACTTCGCAATTCTCATTAGAAATTTTTTAATCCTATGGCTTCGCCACCGGATTTACCATAATACGCACTTTCAAGCTGAAATCGTCCATATCGACGTCGGTTCCCCCGGCAAGTTTATCCTTAAACTCAAAACTCAGCGCCTGAGTTTCCGTGCTGATATAATCCTTGAACTCCGTTAGCGCGACAATCATAGCCTCGCCGTCTTTTTCTACTTCTATACCGATCTTATCAAGCACTTCCAGGCCCATATCTTTTCTCAGGTTTTGGATGCGGTTGACAAAATCCCTCGCAATACCCTCTTTTTTGAGATCCTCGGTAACACTGATATCCAAAGCTACAGTAACTCCGTTTTCCGACGCTACCGCCCATCCGGGAACATCCTCGGAGGAGATCAGGACGTCTTCCGGAAGCAGGTCGAAACCGTCACGCGAAAGCGAACCGGCTTTCTCGAGGGTTGCAATGTCCTGCCTGCTGAAGCCATTGATGACGGTTGTCACTTCTTTCATTTTCGGGCCGTATTTCTTACCCAGCTTCGGGAAATTCGGTTTTACCTTCTTCACGAGAAGGTCGGATGTATCGTCGATATATTCTATCGATTTCACATTCACTTCCGCTCGGATAATGTCCTCGACACTCTTCACGCGCTGGGCAAACCGATCGTCGAGCACCGGTAAAAGTATCTTGTTGAGCGGAGTCCTCACTTTCACTTTCGCACTCTTGCGAATGGAGTGGACAAGGGAACAGATCTTCTGTGCGTAATCCATCGAGAGCTCGAGCTCCTTGTCTGTGTCTTCTGCATTTGTTTTAGGGAAATCAGACAAATGCACGGAATCTTTCTCTGTCAGGTTTTTAAAGATCCATTCGCCGAAGAAGGGCGCAACGGGCGCCATGAGCTGACTGACAGTTACAAGGCATTTATACAATGTCGCGTAAGCAGCAACCTTATCGTCCGACATCTTGCCAACCCAAAAACGTTTTCGATTCAAACGAACGTACCAGTTCGACAAATGATCGTTCACGAAATTCTGTATGGCACGCGCAGCTTTCGTCGGATCATAATCGTCGTAAGCAGCCGTGACTTCCTGAATCAACGACTGTAGTCGCGATAAGATCCAACGATCCAGGTTGGTAGTATATTTAGAAGTGCTTCCACCCTCGTGATACTTATCGATATTCGCGTATAACGCAAAAAATGAATACGTATTCAACAATGTTCCAAAGAATCGTCGCTGCGTCTCCTTAATTCCCTCCTCGTCAAACTTCAAATTATCCCACGGCGGTGCGTTCTCTATCATGTACCAGCGAACGACATCAGGTCCGTATTTAGCAAGCGTCTCGAACGGATTCACAACATTCCCTTTCCGCTTCGACATCTTGTTGCCGTCTTTATCCAACACAAGTCCGTTGGAGATCACGTTCTTGAATGCAACCTCGTCGAATAACATGACGGCGATCGCGTGGAGTGTGAAGAACCATCCGCGGGTCTGGTCGACACCCTCGGCAATGTAATCGGCAGGAAAACTATTCTTGAATATCTCCTTGTTCTCGAAAGGGTAATGCCATTGCGCATACGGCATGGCGCCGGAATCGAACCACACGTCGATAAGGTCAGGCTCACGATACATCGGCTGTCCTGACTTGCTTAACAAGATAACGTCGTCCACGAATGGTCTGTGCAGATCGAGGTTGTCGATATCCGCAGGATTTTTCATACCCGCTTTCACGGCCTTTTCAACTTCGGCTTTCAACTCGGCCACGGAGCCGATACAGATCTCCTCCGATCCGTCTTTTGTGCGCCAGATCGGCAGGGGTGTTCCCCAAAACCGTGAGCGCGAAAGGTTCCAGTCCACCAGGTTCTCCAGCCAGTTTCCGAAACGGCCTGTGCCAGTAGACTCAGGCTTCCAGTTGATGGTCTTGTTGAGCTCCACCATCCGGTCCTTCATCGCCGTTGTTTTGATAAACCACGCGTCGAGGGGATAATACAACACGGGTTTGTCGGTACGCCAGGAATGAGGATAGGTGTGCTCGTACTTTCTTACATCGAAAGCCTTGTTCTCCTCTTTGAGAATGATGGAAATAATGACGTCGGTGTTTTTGTAATCGGGATTCGACTCGTCCTCGTCGGTGTAGTTCTTTACATAGAAATCATCGGGGCCGAGAGACTTGTGTGTCTTTATTTTATACTTCGCAACACCTTCGGCAAGCCGGGTCCCGACCTGCGAAATGAATTTTCCTTTTTTATCGACTGTCGGAACTTCGTTGCCGGCTGCATCGCGAACCGTAAGAGGAGGAATGCCGTTCTGCTTCGAAATCCGGAAATCGTCGGCGCCGAATGTTGGTGACGAGTGAACGACACCGGTACCGTCTTCGGTCGTCACGAAGTCGCCGCTTACAACACGGAATGCCTTGTCGGCATCGTATAATGGCGGCAGGTACGGCATCAGTTGTTCATACTGGATGCCTACGAGGTCTTTGCCCTTTATCGTAGCTGCGAATTCGGGTACCGGGTTGAAGTACGCGGAAACCCGGTCCTTTGCCATGATCACATTGACGGGAAGGTTGGTATACTTATTCTTCGTCTCGATCAGCACATATTCGATCTTCTCGCCAACCACCAACGCCGTATTCGAAGGAAGCGTCCATGGCGTGGTCGTCCATGCGAGAACATAGACGTCGCCTCCGGCATTTTTGAACAGAGACTCCGACCTCTCATTCCGCTTCACCTTGAACTGCGCGACGATCGAAGTGTCTTTCACCTCTTTGTAACAACCCGGCTGGTTCAGCTCGTGCGAGCTCAATCCCGTTCCGTCGGACGGAGAGTAGGGCTGAATGGTGTAGCCTTTGTACAGAAGTTTTTTATCGTACAGTTGCTTCAACAGCCACCAGAGCGACTCGACATACTCCTTTGTGTAGGTGACATACGGATGTTCGAGGTCGACCCAGTAACCCATCTTCACGGTGAGGTCGTCCCACTGGTCCTTGTACATCATGACCGTCTCGCGGCACTTACGATTGTATTCTTCGATCGAGATCTTTTTACCTATATCATCTTTCGTGATACCCAGCTGTTTCTCCACCTGGAGCTCGACGGGGAGGCCATGTGTGTCCCAGCCACCTTTTCTTTTTACCTGGAAACCCTGGAGGGTCTTGTAGCGGCAGAAAATATCTTTTACCGTCCGGCCCATCACGTGGTGGATGCCGGGAGTGCCGTTTGCAGATGGCGGGCCTTCGTAAAATGTGAAGGCAGGGGAGCCTTCGCGATTTGTCACCGAGCGCTCAAAAACCTTGTTTTTATCCCAAAAATCGAGGATTTCGGCCGCGATTTTGACAAAGTTCATCTCCTTGTTTTCAGTATACTGCCGGGACATTGGTTCCTTTAAAAAATGAGGGACAAAGATAAGAAATGCATTTCTCACGGAATGCACGGAAAACACGGAAGCGCTCTTTAAAGCGCTCCGGCGTTTTGACGGACACATCGGGAAAGATTTGCGCGCCTTTTTAAGAGCTCTGTATTATTCCGTGTTTTCCGTGTTTTCCGTGAGAAACTACTCTGCCGAGCCCTTCCGGTCATGTATCCGGATCTTGGTGATGTCGATCGCTTCGTCCTCCGTCTCCCCGTAGAAGTTCGGATCGATGTCGTCGATCAACTGCCAGTCGATCGTCTTCTTGGGTTTGTCGAAGGTCATGATGAGCGCCGGAAGCAGGATGAGGTTGGTGAACATTGAGATGATCAGCGTGGTCGACGTCAGCAAGCCGAGCGCCACGGTACCTCCGAAGTCGGAGAAAGAAAAAATGATGAACCCGGCGAAAAGAACGATCGACGTGTAAACGATGCTCTTCCCCGTCTCGAGTATACTCTCGCTCACGGAACGGGGCACGAAGAATCCCGTTGACAAGAGCTCCTGCCTGTACTTCGCCAGGAACCGGATAGAGTTGTCGACTGAAATACCAAACGTGATACTGAAGATCAGCGCCGTACTCGCCTTGAGCGGAATGTGAAAGTAGCCCATCAGTCCGGCAGTGATCATCAGTGCGATCAGGTTGGGAATGAGCGATATCAGGATCATCCGCGCATTGGCGAATAACAATGCCATCGACAATGTGATCAGTATACATGCAAGTATGAGGCTCTCGGTGAGATTGTCGATAAGGTTTTTGCTGCCTTTGATAAATATCTTCGATGATCCGGTGATCGTTACTTTCACGCTGTCGTCGGCTCCTTTCAGGTTCTTCCGGAGCTCGGTAACGAGATGTTTGGTCTTCGGCTCGATGACGTTGTGGATCAAAGAATCCATTTTGTGTGAACCTATGTCCGCCATCTGCATCGAAATCCTCATTTTGGTGTACGATGAATCGATGAATGATTTGAATAACCCGCTGCTGTCGCTCTGGCCCCTGAGATATCGCAAAACGAACGCAGCATCCTGTGGAGAAGACGGCAGCTGGTACCGGTCGGGGTTGTTATTGTGATAAGCCTGCTTTGCGGTCTTCACCAGGCTTACGACGGAAATAGGCGTGGACGTTACCGTTATTGAATCCAGTGATTGTTCGAAATCATCTACCGCACGCATGAGCCGCAAGTCCAGCAGCGGCTTCTTTCTCTTCGCCTGGATGTCGACCACCATTTCCAAAGGCATGAACCCGCTGAAGTTTTCTTCCAGGAACTTGAGATCCCTCTTCAACGAACTGTCTTCGGGAATATCGTCGACCATGTACGAGATGGAGTACAACCGGGAGATGCCGATGACCGAGATCACCGTGATCGCAGCAGTAGCAATGTAAATGTAGGCGCGATGGCGGTGCACCATCAGATCTACCAGCTTCACAAAGCCTGTGAGTAATTTGAAATCCAGGTGGCGTAAATGTACCGAGCTCGGTTCGGGCATCCATGAAAGCATGCCCGGTATCATCACCAGGGTGACTACGAATAAAGCGATGATATTGAGCCCGGCAACAATACCGAACTCACGAAGCACCATGATGTCGGTGGTGAGCAGGCAAAGAAAACCGATAGCTACCGTGAGATTGGTAAGGAACGTCGCCAGACCCATCTTCAACACGACAGCACGAATGGCTTCGGTCTTATTCTTACGTTTCACAAACTCCAGGTGATACTTATTCAGAAGATAGATGGCGTTTGTGATGCCTATCGTGACGATCACAGGCGGAATAAGGCCGCTGAGCAGACTGATCTTGTAACCAAGGATCGTGATCGTGCCCATCACCCAGATCACCATCACACCGATCATGATCATGGAGAAGATCACGGCGCGGACCGACCGGAAGAACAAGAGCATGATCAACCCGGTGACGATCGCCGAAAGATATAGGAACATCGACAGCTCGGCTTTCACCTGCGTGGCCATGACCGTTCTCACGAAAGGGAGCCCCGCGTAATGAAGCTCTATGCCGGTGTCTTTGACAAACGCATCCCCATATGCCTTAAGCTTATCGACTACTCCGATCCTCTTCGCGGAGTTTGCATACTCCCTTCGCACGGGAGCGATGAGTCTCGTGGCGCCGTTGGATATATTCGATAATTGATTGATCTGAAACTTCTGACCGTTGGCCACTTCGAGAAGGCTATCGAGCTCTGCCTGCGAAGAAAGGTTTTCAGGAAAAAGAGACGTCGGAACGAAACGTTTGTTCACCGTGTCTTTGAGAGCGATCTTGGCGAGCGGCAGTGAGAGCGCTTCCTGTATACCTTCGATAGAACGGATCTCGTTGCTGAGCTGGCGGAATCGCTGGAAGTTTTTCAGCTGATACAGCGCACTGTCTTTGAGTGCGATCGCGATCATGTTGCCGTCTTCGCCGAACTGGTCTTTGAACTCCTGGTAGAAGATCATTTCCGGATCGTCCAACGGCACGGTGCGCGGCAGCTCGTAGCTCATCTCGACCTTCGTGGCAAAATAGGCCATCAACACGGTAATCAGGCTTATCCCGAAAAAGAGATAAACCCGAAAGCGTATGATGCCGTCGGCTATTTTTTCCCACATAAGGGGGTAAAACTACTTATTTTCCGAAATTAACTTGAGGTGCTGGTTAAGTTCCGCAGGCGTGAGCTGGCCGCCTTCCCGGATCACAATACGATATCTGAAGGTCACGGACTCTCCCTTCTGGAGGACCAGGTTAAGTTTTGCTTTGCCTTCCGTGAATACTTCCTTACCAAGCGGATTCACGGCAAATAAACCATATCCACGGGCATGCCAGTACGAAGGGTGCTCTACGTTGTCCGGACTGTCGATGATCGCGACCGAGATATCTTTTCCATTGATCTTTCCATCGAGGACAACCCAGGTGGCTTTCTTACCCCACACCGCTTCGCCAATGACGCTTTCGCTGTTGCGATAGTTGCCGGTGACTTTAGAGATGTCGTTGGGGATCGCCTCGGCTGACACGGAACCGTCGGGTAAAACGAATCTGTCTTTTCCTTCGACGGGGAGCTCGAGCTCGCGGGCTACGCGGAGGCCGAGGAGGGCGTCTTTCTCATCTTTAAACGTTACTTCCGTAATGGCTTCCAGCTTCGTTGTACGGTCGATGATCAGGTCCTGACCCGCCGCGCTGAACTTCATCGCGGTGGTCTCGTTCAGAAGATCTGGTCCTTCGTTGGACCTCCAGGTGACCTTCGATGTAATCAGCGCGTATTTCTTTTTGGTGGAAGTCGCAACGCTCTTGAACACTTCAGTTCCATACCGGTTTCGCTTCTCCGGCGCAATGGCGGTGCTCATATTCCAGAAGTCGTGTCCGTTCACGGATTGATGTGCGAAAAACAAACCGATGTGGTGCGGATGATCCGTACGCTCTCCGGCTTTCTTCACATAAGGATACTCGCGCGTGATATGCGTTCCGGTTATAGTAGAAATCGGGTAGTATGCCGTTTTATATAATGAATCGAAATAAATGAATGATGAGATCAGCTTGCTGCCATAGTACACATCGATTTTCTTTTCCGATGGCTTTTCAGCAATTCTGAATTTCTGTGCATACACCACAACGGGCATGAATGCAATCAAATAGATTATCCGTCTCATATATTCCCTTTGTTAAATTCTTTCACGGCATAATCGCATGCCCGCGCCGTCATCGCCATATAAGTCAGCGAAGGATTTACACAATTCGACGAAGCCATAAATGATCCATCGGTGATAAACACATTCCTGCACTCGTGCATTTGATTGAATCCGTTCAACACCGACGTCTTCGGGTTGCGGCCCATCCTTGCAGATCCCATTTCGTGATTGGCGTTTCCGGGAAAAGAGATATCAGCGAAGGGCTTCACATTTTTATAACCGCACGATTCGAGTATCGCGGCGGCCGTTTCGGCAGAGTCCTTATGCATCGCCTTCTCGTTCTCACGAAAGCTTACGTCCATGTTCAATGTCGGCCTGCCGTATTTGTCTTGCACATCTTTATTAAGCGTGACACGGTTATCGGCGTAGGGCAGACATTCACCGAATGCTGTCAGATTGAGACCCCATGGGCCCGGCGTTGTTGAAGACTCTTTTAGATCCACACCGAGCTTCGCCCCATTGATAAGCCATCTCCATGGGCCTCTTGCGCCCGAGCCCTGGTATCCGAAGCCCCGAACATAATCGTTACGTTTCTCTTTGATATTCCTGAACCGCGGGATGTAGATGCCGGTCGGTCGCCGCCCGGAGTGATACTGATCATCGAAACCTTCCACGGTGGCGTTTGCGCCTGCACCTTTCGTGTGGTCCATGATGTTCCTGCCCACCTGGTCGCTGCCGTTGCCGAGTCCGTTCGGGTGCCGGTTGGATGCCGAGTTCAATAAAATGAACGACGTCGCGATGGTCGACGCATTCAGGAACACGATCTTTGCATAAACTTCCTCCACTTTATTTGTTTCCGAATCGACGAACTCCACACCCGTCGCTTTGCCAGTTTGCTCATCCACGAGCACACGGTTTACGATAGCGTGCGGACGAAGCTCGAAATTTCCTGTTGCAAAAGCAGCCGGTAGTGTGCTGGCATTCGTGCTGAAGTATGCTCCGTACGGACATCCGCGGGAACAAAGATTCCTGAACTGGCACTGACCTCTTCCCTTCACGGGTAGCGTCAGGTTGGCTGTGCGCCCGATGGTCACATGAAGATCGGAGAACTTGCCTTTCACTTTTTCCCGGAAATCTTTCTCGACACACGTCATCTCCATCGGAGGCTGAAACTTACTGTCGGGTAACTGGGGGATTCCTTCCGATTGCCCGCTGACTCCAATAAATTGTTCTACATAATCATACCACGGCTCGATGTCCTTGTAGCGTATCGGCCAATCGACACCATGTCCGTCTTTTGCATTTGCTTCGAAGTCGAGGTCGCTCCAGCGAAGACAAACCCGCGCCCATAGCAAAGACCTGCCGCCGACCGTATCGGCCCGTACCCAATCGAACCGTTTCTTTTCGGTGTATGGATTTTCGAGATCGTTGACGTAGAAATGCTTGTTGTCCTCGCCTATCGAATAATGACGGACCTGGATATGGTGTTTCGCGCGTTCTTCCGGCGTGAGCCGGCCGCGATGTTCGAATTCCCAGGGATTTAGTGTAGCTGTAGGGTAGTTCGGGTGAACCATTGGCCCACCACGTTCGAGCATCAGGACCTTCAGACCTTTCTCACATAATTCTTTCGCCGCCCATCCACCGGATATGCCGGAGCCGACGACTATTGCGTCATAAACTTTCTTCTGCATAGCCGAAGCTAAAAAGAAATTCCTTTAATCTTTCGATACAAAGACAGCGCATGCCTGTCGGTCAATCCCGAAATGAAATCAATCACTTCCCTGATCACCATATATGTATTCCCCTTGCTCTCCGCGATAGCGGTATGAGTCTCTTCCGGGAACAGCAATGCCAGATTCGTGTACTTCTTGGATGCATTCGGATTTGACAGCTCTACTCCTGCCGTAATGAACTCATGAAGTAACCCGGGTAAAACTTCGTGACCTGATGCTTCTATTTCAACCACGGTATGTGTCTTGTAAATACGGTCGACGGAAACCTTGTTGATCACTCCCAAAGCATCTTTAAACTTGCTGAGATCCGTAATGGCTTTATCGAATGATCCGTCAAGAATCCCTTTCTCGTTGTCCAGGAAAACTTCCGTCGAAGCCTCGATCAGCTCGCCAATAGTGAGCGCCCTCAGTACACCAAGCTTTTCATTGAGCCCCGACTTCTCCGACAACTTCTGGCGGTCGAGCTTCGGCCCGAGTATCGGCGCCAGGAGGTCCACGGTTTCCTTAAAGCTTATTAATCCCATGCGACAACCATCTTCCAGGTCGATGATGCTGTAGCAGATATCGTCCGCTGCTTCTACCAAAAACGCCAGGGGATGACGGCACCAGGTACCATCGCCGGAAGATACCAGCCCAAGATTTTCGGCTACGTCTTTGAATGCATCCCTTTCCGATTGAAAGTACCCGAACTTCCTTTGGCTTTTCCGTTTTTTGTCGCGGCCGGGAAATAATGAAGCGCAGGGATATTTTGTAAATGCTCCGAGGGTGGCATACGTCAAGCGAAGGCCGAATTGCTTCTTGTTGAGTATCCTGAAACCCTGGGCGTTGCCTTCGAAGCTTACGAGATCTTCGTACTCGGCTTTCGACACGCCGGGAGCTTTGTCTTTAAAATATTCGGAAAGGGCTGCCTCCCCCGCGTGACCGAAGGGTGGATTGCCGAGGTCGTGAGCTAACGAAGCAGCCGCGGTGATCGCGCCGATATCGAATGACGAGAAATTCTTAGTGAGATCGGCATGACGGTCCATAATGACTTCCCCGGCCCTCTTTCCAAGCGACCTGCCCACGCTCGACACTTCCAGACTGTGCGTAAGCCTGGTGTGAACGAAGTCGTGCTCGGGCAACGGATGCACCTGGGTCTTGTCTTGCAGCTTGCGGAACGGGTGTGAGAAAATGATCCTGTCGAAGTCCTGCTCGAAAGAGCTTCTCGACTGCTCGGCGCCGCCGGGCTTTTGATTCTGACGACGGGATGAGAGAAGTTGTGACCAGTTCAAAAACAGAGGATTAAAATTTCCTCACAAATTTAATCCTTCGCCGGGTCTTGCCTCAACAATAACACTAAAGTTCCATACAGCTCCGGCAGCTCTTTTTTGAACTGAACCGATCTCTCGAAAAAATTCTCCGTGGCTACTGCAAAAAACTCTTCTACGTTTGTCGCCGCATAATGACGAAGGAAGTGGTTTGTCCCGGTTTTGATCCGGTCGATCTCGATCTCCGCCTGTCCCATCACCCGGTTGAACGCCTCCTCATTGAAGATCTCGTACTCCTCACGCATGAGCTTGTGTTCGAAGTACAGTGCGTGTGCATATTCATGCATGAGCAGGTTCAATCCCTGGTCGCCGCGGTTGAACCCTTCTATGATGCCTGCCCACGAGAATACTATAGTTCGCCTCCCCGGATTCACTTCGCCCTTGTGGTTCTTGTTTGTAACGCGCGAACGGTAAAAGGCCGGGTAGAGCACGATGGTACTATAAAAATCGAAGCATTCCTCGGGTAAGTTGATGGATATGCGCACCGCGGCACCGCCCAACACTGCCTGAACCTCGGGAGTAAAGCGCATGTTGCCCCGCAGCTCGTAATCGAACGAGTTGAGGAATCGTTTCATTCTCAGGTCGAACTTACGTTTACGTCGAAAGGAGAGTCGCTTGTAAAAGGGATAGTAGTGAACCAGGTGCTTCCTCACGGCATCGGGCAACGGAAAGATCAGCCGGTTGAACTTTTTGAAATTTTCCACATAGGAGACCACCACCAGGAAACCCAGCAAGAAAATGAATCCGTAAAGAAAGTCCAGTTCTATAGGTCAGAGGGTCGCTAGCAAACTTTTGATGGAACACGCCTTATCCAGAACCGTTTTGATGTCGGCGATCCTGATCCTATCCTGCTTCATGCTATCGCGATGACGTATAGTTACAGTGTCGTTCTGCAATGTGTCGTGATCGATTGTCACGCAAAACGGTGTGCCTATAGCGTCCATACGGCGATAGCGCTTTCCAATGGTGTCCTTATCTTCGTAATAACAGCGGAAATCGAGTTTTAGGTCGTTCATGATGATCTCAGCCTTTTCGGGCAAGCCATCCTTCTTCACTAACGGAAGCACGGCTACTTTATTGGGCGCGAGCTGGGGCGGAATTGACAAAACAATCCTTGGCTCACCGTCGAGCAGTGTCTCTTCCTTGTATGAACGCGAAAGTGTTGCGAGGAACATCCGGTCCAGGCCGATCGATGTTTCGATCACATAAGGAATATAGCTCTGGTTCGACTCGGGATCGAAGTACTGGAGTTTCTTACCTGAAAATTTTTCATGGCTCTTCAGGTCGAAGTCTGTACGCGAGTGAATTCCTTCGAGCTCCTTGAAGCCCATGGGAAAATTGAACTGTATGTCGCACGCGGCATTTGCATAGTGCGCGAGATTGAGGTGGTCGTGGAAACGATAATGTTCCTGACCCAGGCCCAGGGCGTTGTGCCACTTCAACCGTTTCTCCTTCCAGTGCTCGTACCATTTCATTTCCTCTCCCGGCTTCACGAAGAACTGCATCTCCATTTGCTCGAACTCGCGCATCCGGAAAATGAACTGACGCGCGACGATCTCGTTACGGAAAGCCTTTCCGATCTGAGCAATACCGAAAGGTATTTTCATCCGCCCGGTCTTCTGCACGTTTAGGAAGTTCACGAAAATACCCTGTGCTGTTTCCGGTCTCAGATATATTTTGTTCGAGTCCTCAACGATGGAACCCATGTCGGTCGAGAACATCAGGTTGAATTGACGGACGTCGGTCCAGTTCTTTGTTCCCGACACCGGGTCTGATATTTCGAGGTCGTCTATCAGTTGCTTCATCGCCGCCATGTCGTTCTTGCTCATGGCGGCTTTCAATCGCTGGTTCGTATCCTCAATTCTCTCTTTGTACTTTTTTATCTGGGGGTTGGTCTCCAACGCCTTCTCCTTATCAAAAGTGTCCCCGAACTTCTTCGCTCCCTTTTCTAACTCCTTTTCAATCTTATCCTCCATCTTGCTGATCGCATCCTCCACAAGGACGTCGGCACGGTATCTTTTTTTCGAGTCCTTGTTGTCGATCATTGGATCGTTGAAAGCATCAACGTGACCCGAGGCTTTCCATACTGTGGGATGCATGAAAATGGCCGAATCGATACCCACGATGTTCTCATGGAGCTGGGTCATAAACTTCCACCAATACTCTTTTATGTTGTTCTTGAGCTCTACGCCGTTCTGACCATAGTCGTAAACCGCACTAAGTCCATCATAGATCTCGCTGGAGGGAAAAATGAATCCATACTCCTTACTGTGGGAGATCACTTTCTTCAAAAAATTGTCGTCCTGTTGGGCCATAAGAAGGCAAATATAATGTGCGAAGTGCGATGTGCAAGCACGTGTGCAGGGTGCGATGTGCAAGGTGCGAGGACTGCTCGACCCGGGACTTCATCACAATTCGCACATAGCACCTCGCACGATTAAGAAGGGATACTGATCGTAAACGTCGACCCTTCTCCAAGCTGGGATTTCAAAGTAATACTTCCACCAAGTTGTCCCAGGCTCTGCTTCACGATATACAGGCCCAGCCCCGAACCTTTCGATTTGTCGGAGGCCCTGTAGAACATGTTAAAGACCTTGTCGTGGTGTTCGGTGGGGATGCCCATGCCATTGTCGCACACCGAAAAATGAGTGCCTGGCTGGCCTGGTGTTACCGAGATACGGATGAACCGGTTTTCCTTGTTGCGATCGTGATACTTTATAGCGTTGTTCATCAGGTTGTTCATGACGATCTTCAGTCTCATGGCGTCGCTTGGCAGGAACGTGTCGGGCGGGACCTCGTTCCGGATGTCGATCGACTCGGCTCCGTCGAGGTGTTTCAGGTCCAAGGTGGTCTCGGCCACCAGTTGGTGCAGGTTTACAGGCTGACGGATCACTTCCATCCGTTCGTTGCGGGAGTAATCGATGATCTCGCGGATGAAGTCGTCCAGGTGATGGATGCGGCCCTTCATCATGGTGAGATAATTATCGATCTCCTTGCGGTCGTCTGTCTTCCGGGTAAGCTCGATCAGTCCCAGTAACGAGCTGAGCGGAGCCCGCAGGTCGTGCGAAGCGCTGTAGACAAACCGGTCGAGCTCGGCGTTGGCCTTCTGCAGCTGTTCGTTTTTTGCTTTTGTGATCTTCTCCGAGTGATGATGTATTCTCAGTGCATAGTAGAGAATGATCACGCAGATGATGAAAACAAAAATAAAGTTGAAAAACATATACATGTTCAAGTCCTTCGGAAAATAACCGAACGTACCGGTGAAAGAGATGATCAGTAGCGAAAGGGTGAACAGGACGGCTGCAATCGACAACAAACGATTGTGATATCCGAGGAGTACGAACGACGCGAGTGCGTTCGAGATGAAGAACAAGTCGACGGTGTGGCGTTTATCGTATAATGAAAAGTAGAAAACGATTGCGTCAACCATGATCAATTGGATGATCGTCGCCGCGGTATAGTATCCTAGTCGTGTGAGATAGAGTGCACCCAGGGATACTACGACTATTATCAAGTATGGCAGGTTTCCGGAATTGATGCCGTTTAACATGTCCATTAGAAAATAGAACGTGGCAATACAGATCGTCAGCAATTCGAGGTAGCCTAACAACAGGGCTCGGCGATACAGCGAATAATCCTCAATAAATTTCCCCGGTCCGAGGATCAGGTTACGTAAAAACGGTTTCATCAGGGCGTTAACTTCCAAAAATTAGATTTTAATATAATCCATCCAAACGCCGCCGGGTTTTTATCTAATTTGTGGCCCCGGCAGCGGGTAGCGCATGAGCATTTCGTACAACAAGATCGCCCTCGGTATCGCGTTCTCGCCAACGGCAGAGGCGATGTTGCTGGAGATGGCCCGCCTGGTGAAACTGTTCCATGCCGAAGTGTTGCTCATACATGTCGGCAGCCGCACCACCGAAAATGAGACCAGGCTAAACGAGATGATCGGCCGGTGCAACATACCTCCCGGCAATCTCACAGTGATCTGGGAATCAGGCGATCCCGCGAAAGTAATACTCGAATCGTGCAAGAAACATCACGTCGACCTGTTGATGACGGGCGCGTTGAAAAAAGAAAATCTCGTTCAGTACTATGTCGGTACGATCGCACGAAAGGTGCTTCGAAAGGCCGGATGTTCCGTGCTCACAGTAGTCAACCCATCGAGAGACCTCAAGCCATACAAGAATGTGGTCGTTAGCGCAGAAGACAGCAGTTACATCAAGGAAGCCATATCGACAGCATGCCAGTTTGTGCCGAGAGATATCGGTGCATGGGTCCACATCGTCCGCGAGCTGAAACTCTACGGGCTTACGATGGCCGCCAGCGATCAATACACAGAAGAGGAATACGATGATGTCCGCCAAGGACTCGTGAAGCAGGAGATCCAGAAAGTTGAAGAGATCATGGCGCGCATTCCGCACGAAGGCATCAGGGTCAACATCAAAACCGTGTCAGGCAAATCCGGGTTCGAGCTTCCGCGTTTTGCCGAACGAAAGAATGCAGACCTGCTGGTGGTCGGCGCTCCTCCCAGAAGATTTTCATTTTTCGACCGCGTGTTCCCTCACGATATCGAATACGTCCTCGCCGACCTTCCTTGCAACCTGTTAATGGTGCAGCCAAGCAAATACAAAGTTTCTTCGAGAAAGGAGGCAAGCAATGGGTAGCCTGACTCACGGAGCCGTTGTTCATTTGCTCATCCAACTGAGTGTCATGCTCCTGATGGGACGGGCATTCGCCGAGATCGCCCGGCGACTCAAGCAACCGGCCGTTGTGGGCGAGATCATCGCCGGTATCATTCTCGGTCCCACCGTCATGGGGATGCTCCAGCCAGAATGGTTCACCTCGCTGTTTCCTCCCGGAGCGCAGTCGGGTATTGTACTTGCCGGAATGGTGCAGGTGGCTGTCGTCTTGCTGCTATTCATCGGCGGCCTCGAGGTCGATCTTCACGTGGTGTGGCAACAGGGAAAACAGGCGCTCATCACAAGCTTGTTCGGACTCGTCATACCTTTTGGCTTCGGCTTCGTGTTTCCGTATTTCTTCCCTGAATTCTTCGGCATTGCCGAAAACAAGTCAGTGTTCATCTTCGCCTTGTTCATGGGGACAGCCATGGCGATCACCGCGCTACCCGTGATCGTCAGGATACTGATGGACATCAACCTGTTCAAATCGAGAATGGGTCTGCTCGTGGTTTCATCCGCTATGATCGACGACACGGTGGGGTGGCTCATCTTTTCCATGATACTCGGAATGATCGGCGCAGGCGGCGATAAGATGCCGCTGATCCAGACCATCATCCTCACACTGACGTTCACGGCGGTAATGCTCACGGTGGGCCGCGGTGTCATCAACCGCATCCTTCCCTGGATGAACAAAAATCTTGCGTGGCCCGGCGGAATTCTCTCGGTAACACTGGCACTTTGCTTTCTCGGCGCGTCGTTCACAGAATACATCGGGATACACGCTGTGTTCGGAGCTTTCATCATCGGCGTATCGGTAGGCGATTCGGAGCACTTCTCGGAACGTGCGAAGGAGATCGTTCACCAGTTCATCAACAACATCTTCGCGCCGCTGTTCTTCGTGTCGATCGGCTTGCGGGTGAACTTCTTTGCCAACTTCGACCCCGTACTTACACTTATAATTATTGTGATCGCGTTCGCCGGCAAGGTCATCGGCAGCGGCCTTGGTACCCGGCTGGGTGGATTCACGTGGCGCGAGTCGCTCGCCGCCGGCTTCGGTATGAATGCCAGGGGAGCCATGGAGATCATTCTCGGCCTGGTTGCTCTCGAGAACGGCCTCATCAACGAAAAAGTCTTCGTTTCACTGGTCATCATGGCGCTCGTAACCAGTATGAGCTCCGGACCGCTGATGAAGAAGGTCCTGAATATGAAATCTTAAGGCTGGTTCACCGACTCCATTCCCGCGTTCACCTACGCCCCTCCCAACCCTGCCTTTCTTGTATGGCCTGACTGGGTAAACCCGCGTTTCTTTACTTAAAAATAACACGTCATGGAACCGTACAACAAGAATCAGGAGGCTAAGCCGGAAAACAAGGATAAGGATAAGGAGACCAAAGTTCGCGGTCAGGAACAGTGGACGAAAGGCCGTGTCTGGGCTGGCCTTATCGTGATCGCCATCGGCGCTATTTGGATTGCCCGTGAGGCAGGGGCCGACATTCCCCGGTGGATCACGTCGGGCCCGATGCTGCTCATAGCCTTCGGTGTGTTCATCGGTGTACGTCATAACTTCCGCAACTGGTTTTGGCTGATTCCCGTAGGTATTGGCCTGGCCCTGGTCGTTGACCGGATCTACTGGGAGATCAATATCAGGCCTTACATTTTTCCCGCTGTGGTGATCGCCATCGGTGTGTTCATGATCTTGAGACCAAGAAAAAGAGATAGCGGTCCGTGGATCGACTGGCAGAAGGCGAATATAGAAGCAAACAACGCCTCCGTTTCAGGTGAGCAAGACACCATCGATGCCGTAGCGATCTTCGGCAGCACAAAAAAGAATATCCTGTCGAAAAACTTCCGCGGTGGCGAGGTGGTGAACTTCTTCGGAGGCACCGAGCTCAACCTTTCCCAGGCCGACATACACGGACCCATCATGCTCGAGCTGACGCAGGTCTTCGGTGGCGCCAAGCTGATCGTACCGGCAAACTGGAGAATTCAATCGGAGCTTGTATCTGTGTTCGGCGGTGTCGACGACAAACGCATGATCCAACCGAACATCGATCCTACCAAGGTACTTGTGCTCAAGGGCACTAATGTCTTCGGCGGACTCGAGATCAAAAGTTTCTAGGACTGATCCAACAAAAAATCAAAGCCATGAACTGGTACATTGCAAAGATCGTGTTCAGAATATGCAGCGAAGGATCGATACGTCCACAATTCGATGAACACATTCGCCTGATATCGGCTGATAATTTTGACGAAGCTTTTCTGAAGGCCCGCATTCTGGGGATAAGTGAAGAAGATGCTTTCCTGAACAATCGCAACAAGCCGGTGAAATGGGAGTTCATCAACGTCGCGGAGCTGTATGCGATCAATGAGCTGAAGGATGGATCGGAGATATACTCCTCGATAACAGAAAAAGAAGAAGCAAGCAATTACATCCATACCATTCATCAGCGTGCTATCTTCATGCAAACACAAAAAGTAAATAGTTAAAAACTAAAAGTTAATAGTTGACCCCAAAAACTTTTCACTATTAACTTTTAACTTTTAGTTTTCAAATGAGTTTCGCTAATAGGTTCAAAAGTCCGTATATCAAGTTCGCCTTCTGGTGGGCCTTCTGGACACTCGTCGGCACGATACTGGTCAGGCAGTTTCAATACAGCTGGGCGGTTTCGTTTGCCGACGCTGCCGTTACTCAACTCGACTGGACCGTTGCAGGTTACGTGCTGAACTCCATGCTCCGTTATTATCGGCCGAGCTCCAGGAACATTCTCAACCTGCTCGTCTTCAGCCTCGCCCTTGCGGGATTGTTCACCTTCCTGGTGCTTCCTTACTTTCTTCCTAAAGCCGTCGCGTACATCGGCGGTCCGGCCGATTACAGCTCGTTCCTGGACGGATCGTTGTTTGTGCGTTTCGTCATGTCGTGGATGCAGCTCTTGTTTGTGGCGGCGATCAGTTGGATGTGGTACTTCATCGAGGAGCAGCAACAGAATCTGAAGATGAAGGGCGACACCGAACGTCTGGCGCGTGAGGCCGAGTTGTCACAGCTTCGTCAGCAGCTACAACCTCATTTTCTTTTCAACAGTCTGAATTCCATAAACGCGCTGGTGGTTGCACAACCGGAGCTTGCGCGCAAGATGATCCAGCAGCTGTCGGATTTCCTTCGTGGTACCATCAAGAAGGACGATCGCCAGCTCGTAACCCTGGAAGAAGATATTCATCAGCTTTCGTTATACCTGGATATCGAGAAGGTAAGGTTCGGCTATCGCCTGAGGTCGGAGATCAGATCCGACGAGGAGTCGAACGCATGCAAGCTGCCGCCGTTGCTTTTGCAGCCCATCGTGGAGAACGCGATCAAGTACGGACTATACGATACCATCGGAGAGATAACGATCTCCATCGAAGCTTCGGTGGAAGACAAGCACCTGGTGATCCGGGTCAGCAACCCATTCGACCCCGCGACGTCGCAACCCAAGGGAACAGGCTTTGGTCTGAATTCTATCGGCCGCAGGCTGTACCTTATTTACTTTAACAATAACCTCCTGCAGACTTCGGCGGAGGACTCGATATTTACCACCACGATCAAAATCCCACAGATATGATAAAGGTCATACTCGTCGACGATGAGCCGCTGGCCCGTAGTATGGTCAGAGAATATTTGCAGACGTACGTTGATATCACCATAGTACAAGAGTGCAACGATGGCTTCGAAGGTGTGAAGGCAATCGGTCAGCACAAGCCAGACCTCATCTTTCTCGATATACAGATGCCCAAGATCAACGGCTTCGAAATGCTGGAGCTGATCGACAATCCTCCTTCGGTCATTTTCACCACGGCGTTCGATGAATATGCCATCAAGGCTTTCGAAGCGCATGCGGTCGATTATCTGCTGAAGCCATTTGCGAAAGAGCGCTTCGATAAAGCCATACAGAAGTGGCTGACGGCGAGGCAGACTTCCGCGCCTGCTCCTCCTCCACCCGCGTTGATGGAAAGTGCCTCGCAGCCCGAGGAAAAGAATCGTATCGTGGTAAAGAAAGGAAGCAATATTGTGATCCTGCCTGTGCATACGATCCACTACCTGGAAGCTTTCGACGACTACGTAAAGATCCACACCAAAGACGGGTTCTATCTGAAAAAGAAGACCATGAGCTACTTCGAGCAGACACTCGACGCGAAAGAGTTTGTAAGGATACACCGGTCGTATCTTTTAAATCTGCAGGAGCTCACGAGGATCGAACCGCTCGAGAAAGACAATCACGTGGCGTTGCTGAAAAGCGGCGTGAGAATACCACTCAGTCAGAGCGGGTATACGAAGCTGAAGGAAGTGCTGGGGATCTGACTATGAAATGCAAGACCCCGGCCCTGGCTATGGAACAACGCGACATCATCTGGTTCGCCGGGGCCCCCAGGAAATCAAGGTGGAGAAGATCCTATGAAATACCTCTCAGTTGACAATGCCCTTTGAAACTCGCTCGCACTTTATTTCCGGGGGCCCCCAGGAAATCTAAGATGGAGAAGACCCTATGAAATACCTCTCAGTTGAGAATGCCCTTTGAAACTCGCTCGCACTTTGATTTCCGGGGCCCCCAGGAAATCAAGGTGGAGAAGGCCCTATGAAATACCTCTCAGTTGACAATGCCCTTTGAAACTCGCTCGCACTTTGATTTCCGGGGTCCCAGGAAATCAAGGTGGAGAAGACCCTATGAAATACCTCTCAGTTGACAATGCCCTTTGAAACTCGCTCGCACTTTGATTTCCGGGGGGTCCCACCGTCTTCGTAGGCAGACTGGCACTTCGTAGCCGGGGGTGGGAACGCCTTTTCATAGAAAGACTTCATCGAGCCACACTCCTCCACTAAGCCTTTTTATCGAACGGCTCATTGAATTGCCTCGCTTAAATAATCATTCAACGGCTTGATGAGCTTACATCCCTCCACGACCTTTTTCCTAAAATTCTTATTCATCACCTCGCTGTCTTTGAACACGTGCGACACCACGAAGCTTTTGTTCTTCAAAAGGTCGATGTGCGGATGATCCTTTGCATAACCTTTGGGCATGGTCTTAAGCTTGTCGTTATCATCCAGTCCCTTGTAGTATGACTTGAACTTTTTGTTGTGGAGGACCTTTAGAAGCTTATCGGCATTGTAGTCTATCTCCTGCCGCACTTTCGCAAGCTGCTCGGGGCTGGGCATATACAGGCCGCCGGCGATGAAGCTTTTATCGCCCGGCTGGACATGCAGGTAAAATCCAGGTTCGAACTCCATCTTTCCATGCGGTGAAAAGCCGGCTCCCATGTTCGTTTTGTAAGGGCTTTTGTCTTTGCTGAACCGCACGTCGCGATAGATACGGAATGCAGCTTTACGGGGATTCAGGGTCGCGAGGCCCTCGTCGATCTTGACGAGATCTTTGTGAAAGGCTTCGAGAAAATCGTCGAAGGAATTTTTCGCCAGGAGGTATTTGTCTTTGTTCTTTTCAAACCAGTCCCGGTTGTTGTTCTTGCCGACGGCTCTTAGAAATTTCAGTATGTGTTCCATAAAAAAATAGGTTAAAACCTAAAAGTCATAGTGAAAATCATAGTGAAAAGTTAAATCCATCCTAACCGTCTTTCAACTTTTAGTTTCTAACTATTAACTTTTAACTCTTTCTTAAAGGTATTCAACAACTGACTCCAGCCCAATACCCCGGGAAGCTTTGACAAGAATTGTGGAATCTTTGACAGGATTTCTTTTGAGCTCCTCTATCAGTTGCTCTTTCTTTTCAAAATGTTTCGCAAAGCCGATCTCCCCAAGTGCTGCCTTAAAGAGCGTTCCGCACAGGTAGACACACGTGAAATCCTTCGTCTTGATAAGCTTTCCGATCTCGCGATGTTCTTTTTCCGCTTCACCATCGAGCTCAAACATGTCGCCGATGATCAGCACTTTGTTCGATGCCTTCATCGACGCGATATTTTCGATAGCGGCCGACATGGAGCTCGGATTGGCATTGTAGGCATCGAGGATAATAGTATTCGTTCCTTTCTTCATTACCTGCGACCGCATATTCGAAGGCGAGTAGGAGGCGACTGCTGTGTTTGCTTTCACGGCATCGACACCGAAGAATTTACCGATACATAGCGCTGCCGCTACATTTTCGAAATTATATGCACCCGTCAGCTGCGTTTGTACATAGTCGCCGTTTTCGGCTTCCACCATGAGAAACGGATCGCTCGAGATCAGGGAACAACGGGAGTAATCGCCTGCCGAAGGATACCATACCACAGACTTGAATTTTTTCGCGATGCCCGTAAGCAACTCGTTCTGTGAATTGACGAACGTGGTGCCGCCGGCCTTTTGCAAGTGATCGTACAACTCCGATTTGGCTCTCACGATATTCCCGAATCCGCCGAATGTTCCGATGTGTGCCTTGCCGATGTTGGTTATAAATCCATGGGTCGGGTTGGCGATGCTGCACAGGTCTGCGATCTCACCAACGTGATTGGCGCCCATTTCAACAACGGCTATCTCGATACCAGGTCCGATGGAAAGGATGGTGAGCGGAACGCCGATGTGGTTATTCAAATTTCCCCTGGTCGCGTGGGTCTTGAGTTTTTGCGAGAGCACGGCGCTCACCAGTTCCTTACTCGTGGTTTTTCCGTTCGACCCGGTCAGTGCAATGACCGGTATTTTTAACTGCGCCCTGTGGTAACGGGCCAGGTCTTGTAAAGCGTTCAGCCCATTATCGACGAGCAGACATTTTTCGTTTACGACAAACTCTTTTTCATCGACCACGGCATAAGAGGCGCCTTTCTTTAAAGCTTCCTCAGCGAACTCATTCGCGTTGAATTTCGGGCCCTTTAATGCAAAAAATACCGAATCCGGGGTGATCGCCCGGGTGTCGGTTGATATACCGGTGGAAGAAAGAAAATATTGATATAGGTCTTCGATCCTCATTATCTTGTGCCAAGATAAGAGTATGCCACAGGCGAACGTTATTAGGGAGGTAAGTATTTTTATGTCACGCGGTCTGATCGTCCTGCTCTTATTTTTTCCAATTACTGCGTTCGCACAGTTTACATATGCGATCGATCAAAGCATACCGGTTGAAGTGAATGACCGGGATCTCGCAATGCCCTGGGCCGGCGGATTAAACTCTGCGCAAGTCAACACGATGGACTTCGATGGAGACGGAAAACAAGATGTCGTTGTTTTCGACAGGGCAGCCGACAAGCTTATGCTTTATCGTAACACCGGCGCCGGCTACGAATGCACTCCGGACTACGAAGCGCTTTTTCCTCCATCGGTCAGCCAGTGGATGCTGCTCCGCGATTTCAATTGCGACGGAAAGAAAGACCTGTTCACAAGCGACCCCTTCGGTATATCGGTGTTTGTGAATACGACAAAAACAGGTCAGGCACTCTCATGGCGTCCGTTCAACCCGGGACGCCCTTTGCTCACGAAAGGGTTCAACGGCAACATTAATCTTAAGATCAACGATGTTGATATTCCCGCAATCGACGATGTGGACAACGACGGCGATCTCGATATACTGAGCATGCGTTTTGTCGGCATTGGCACGGTAGAGTGGCACAAGAACATGAGTATGGAGAAGACCGGCGCGTGTGATTCCCTTCAGCTAGAAAGAGTGACGCAAAGCTATGGCGGCGTACAAGAGTGTTTCTGCGGCGTGTTCACATTCGGAGGCCAGCCCTGCCCTACCGACGGCGGCAGGATCGAGCACGTAGGTGGTAAAGCGCTGCTGAGTATCGATATCGACGCGGATGGCGACCGTGAGCTTCTGTATTCGGAAGAGACTTGTTCACCGCTCTTCATGTTTCGGAACGACGGCGATAAAAACAATCCTTCGTTTAATTCTTCGCAGTTGTTCCCCACCACAACTCCGGCATTATTCCCGTTATTCCCTGCTGCATTCTTCGAGGACGTCGACTTTGATGGACTGAAAGACCTGGTGGTATCGCCTAACCTGTATTCGAGACAGTACACAAACATTATCGTAAAGAACTCAGTATGGTTTTATAAGAACACGGGCACGGCGCAAACTCCTGCGTTCACTTTTTCTAAGGACAATTTTTTGCAAGAAGATATGATCGACGTCGGGGATTATTCGACACCGGCGTTGTTCGATGCCGATAACGACGGCGACGAAGACCTGTTTGTTGGCGTGTATGCCAATGAATCCTTTCGCGGATCGGTGTACCTGTTCGAAAACATCGGTACCTCCACGGCGCCCGCCTTCCATTTGAGAGATGAGGACTACGGCGGACTATCCGTTATGCTTACCTATAACATCAAGCTTCAGTTCGCCGACGTCAATGCCGACGCAAAACCTGACTTCGTCTTCACGGCCACGTCGCTGCAAGATGGGACCACACAACTCTACTACGTTCCGAACACGGGTCAGACCGGGTTGACTTTAAACTTCAACCAACTTAAAACGACAGCTTTCCGCCTCGGTCAACCCGAAAACCTTCGCGTGGCCGACGTTAACAGCGACGGCATACCGGATATCCTGATCGGCAAGGCAACCGGGGCGCTTCAATACTGGGAGAACCGCGTCGACAACGGATTGTTCAACAGCATGGACCTTAAAGACGGGACCTACCTCGGCTTGGGCAACAGTACGTCGCGGCAGAACCCGGCGGTTTTTATTGCAGACCTCGATGCCGACGGCCTGGACGATCTGCTGATGGCCGACCAGACCGGGAAGTTCAGTCTCTACGGTGACTTTCGTTCGTTCGACCCGGACCTCGCGCAACCTGCCAGTGACGTGGTGTACAACGGCCTGACGAAAGACTACGGACCGGGCAACTTCGGAGGACGGATATATCCGGCTGTCGGAAATTTATTCAATTCGAACAAACCGGCTATCGTCCTGGGCAACACCCTCGGCGGGCTGTATGTGCTTCGCAACGACAGCGATGTGGCTCTTCCCGAAGAGCCCGTGGTTGGTATAGGCCCGAGTCCCCTGAAGCGTGACGAGGAGCTTCTCATCCGGTCCGACAGAAACACGCGGGTGCAGATCTTCTCGCTGCTGGGACAAAAGATGAGCGAACAGGTCACTATTCCTGCGAACCAGAATTATCCCCTGGCTCTGAAAGAAATGGCCGCTGGGATGTATGTGGCGCGGTTCACATTTTCCGGAAAGAATGTTTCTGTAAAATTCGTTCTGAGAGACGCTCGTTAATTGCACTTCAACATTGTCGGGATCAGTTTGTCGGGGTACTTTTGCCGTCCCGCCAAAATTGCGTTAAACAAAGAGGAAAGGTTTAATTTGGCGGGATGAAAAAATTCGGGATAATCTTCGACATGGATGGCGTGATCGTCGACAGCAATCCATATCATAAAATTGCGTTGAAAGAATTCTGCAGCGGGCACGGTCACGAGCTGTCGGACGAGCAGCTTCTCAAAAGAATTTACGGAAGAACCAATCGCGAATGGCTGACGAATCTTTTCGGCACCCTCCCGGAGGATCAATTACTTGAGTACACGGACGAAAAGGAGACGTTGTTTCGCAAGCTGTTCAACGACGACATCAAGCCGGTAAAAGGACTGGTAAAATTCCTGGACATGCTGGATGCGAACAAAATATTGAGGGCCATCGGGACGTCGGCTCCGAGAAGCAATGTCGACTTTACGCTTAGCAGAACGAACCTCACAAATTATTTCCCGACGATCCTTAACGACACTTTTGTAACACACAGCAAGCCGCACCCGGAGATCTATCTGAAGTCTGCGGAAGCATTGGGATTGCCGAACAGACAGTGCATCGTGATCGAAGATTCGTTGTCCGGCGTTGAAGCGGGGGAGAAAGCCGGTTCGAAGGTGGTTGGTATTACCACGACACATACGCGCGAAGAGTTGGCGCACTGTGCGTTGGTTATTGACGATTTTGAAGGATTGACGCTGGAGATGCTGGAGAAGCTGCTCTGAAGACGGCCGTCAAAACGAACATGAGATATCATCACACCATCTTATGCTCATAGGCGAACTTGATCAGCCCCACTAACGACGTCGTCTTCGTTTTGCGAAAAATATTCTTCCTGTGTGTCTCTACCGTCCTCTCACTGATAAACAACTTATCCGCAATCTCTTTATTCGAAAACTCCTTCGAAATCAGTCTCAACACATCCAGCTCACGTTCCGTCAACAGGTCCGGCTCGTCCTTCGGCTTGTTCATCTCATCCATCAGCAGCCTCGTCACTTCCGGGCTCACGTACGGCAATCCCTGCGCAACGTGTCGTATCGCGGCCTTCAGCTCCGAATGCTGAATGTTCTTCAAAAGATATCCCTCCGCACCTTCCTTCAGCACCGATTTGATGATATGTCCTTCATCATGCATGCTTAGCACAATGATCTTTACCTGCGGGTAAAGCCGGCGCACCTGCCTGACGAAATCAATACCCGAAATGCCGGGCAACGTGAAATCAGTGAGCAAAATGTGGGGCTGCTGGCTCTTCAAAAATTCCAGTACCTCCTCGCCGCTACGCAACGATGCCAACACGTGGAACTCGGGTTCCTGCTGCAGCAACGACTCCAGCCCATCGAGAACGATGTGATGATCATCAACCAATAAAACCTTTATGCGTCTTTCCGACATAAAGGTTAAAGTTAGCCTGTCGAGGTTGTTCCAGGAAGAGATCAAGGGAGAAATTCCAGAGGTATGTCGTTCGGAGCATAAGCCTTCGGAATACGACCCAGGCGCGTCACAACGACGATCGCTGCCAATATCGTCGCAAGAATCGTCCCGTCGACCGCTGGGGTAACCAATGTGAAGCCTAGATACCCGATGGTAAGGGCAGCCGAAAACCCGATAGCCATAGCCAAACACAACCAGATCAATAGCGAAGCCGTTCCGTTCCCCGAATGAAAATTTGCCTTGCTCTTGTCCTTCAGATGAAAGTGAAGAACACGAACGAAAGTGGTGTATGCGCGCGACCGGTCTTCCACGGTTTTCTCCGAAGTGTAGTAAGTGTTTGTGATGACGACGGGTTTGCCACCCTCCGGATGCAGCCGGGTGCGAAAGAGCTTTGCGCTTGATCTGTTCAACACCACCTGATTGATACCCGCATACGGGATCACAGTTTCCTGCTTCCCCTGTTTCATGATCAGGTTGTATTCGTTGAGATAGATCGTTGTCGGCATTTCAGCCGACGAGCTCCTGAAAGTGTACTCCACGGGTTGTCTGTTTGTGCGAGGTGCGGAGTGCGAGGTGCGGTGAACTGAACCTCATCGCACATCGCACCCCGCACATCGCACATTTGTTTACACAAATCAACCTCCGTTAACTTCCACCTAAAATACCAGTCGTGAGGTATTTTGTACTCCGTACCAGTACTGATAGGTATGTGTTTACGCAGCCTGTGCGGCCAATCCGGGCACGGTGATCACCACCGTCGTCCCTTTTCTTCCCTGCAGGGTATCGATATCGATGTGCCCATGGATCATGGACAGTCGCGACTGGATATTCTTCCATCCGTTCCCCGGGGACATCATCAGGGCCGACATATCGAAACCGTTCCCATTGTCTTCGATCGTGATCACCAGCTCCTGCAGATGTTGGATCAGCTGGACATTGATGTCGGAGCAACCGCTGTACTTGAGCACATTGTTGATCCACTCCTGGCATATCCTGTACAGGGCCACTTTCTTGTCTGTTTCGTGAATGGGTTCGACATCGAAAGCTCCGATCTTGATCCTGATCTTTTCCGTATGATTCACGCGTGTGGCGAGCTCTTCCAGCGCTTCGACGAGGCCGTTCTTTATCAACACCTGCGGCATGAGGTTGAAGGCGATGTTGCGTATCTCCGAATTCATTTCATTCAAAACTTCTACCGCCTGGTCGAGGGATCGTCGTTCGACCTGTTCTTTTGAAAGATTGAGTCGTACGGCGGATATCAGCTGACCAAGGCCATCGTGAAGGTCGGCGGCAAAACGCCTGCGCTCAGCCTCTTGTGACGTGATGACGGCAGCCAGCTGTACTTCGCGAAGGCTGGCTTTCGTCTGCTCCAGCTCGGCCTTCTGTTTCAATGCCATTCGGTTCTTCACCATGTATCCAAACGCGACAAGCGCTGTGACAAGGAGAAACAGCGTTCCAACCAATGCCTGGTTGCGTTCGAGCCTCGAGTCTTTCAGGTCATTCTCCTGTCGCAGGAACCGTATCTCGCTTTCCTTTTTCTCGGTCTCATATTTTGTTTGAAGCTCGGCGATGGCCTTCGTCTTTTCATCTTTAAACAAAGTATCCTTCAGGACGTCGTAGGCCCTGAACTCATCCAAAGCCCGGGAAAGATTATTCTCTGCCTCATAGATCTGCGAGAGCTCCTGGTGTGCTTCCAGTAGTTGCTGCTTTGCATTGATCCGTGTTGCGATCTCCAATGCCCTGTTTACATTTATTTTCGCTTCGCTGAAATTCCTTTCACCGCGGTACACGCTGCCCAGGAATCTTAAAGCAAATGAAAGATCCTTCTTGTTGTCATATTTCTCGTGCAGGGCTATTGCTCTCGATAAGACTTCCTTCGATTCTTTCTTCATGCCAAGCTTATCGTACGCCATTCCGGCGTTGCCTAACGTGGTGGGCAGGAACTGTTGGATATTCAATGCTTCGAATGCTTTCGATGCCTCCAGCGAATAGTACAACGAGCTGTCGTACATGGGCACATAGAAATAAGAAGAACCGAGGTTGGCGTAACACGCCGCGACACCGAATTTATTTCCGAGCTGCAGATAGATATTCATCGCGCGGCGATAATACGATGCGGCTTCTTTGAAGTCTTTCCGTTCTTTAAATACGATCCCGATGTTGGAGTACATCATCGCGATCTTTGATTTCTCGTTTGCCCTTTCGTAGATCCGTAAGGCGCGGAAATAATAGTCGAGTGCTTCGGTAAAATCTCCTATCCCGTCCTGGACGATGCCGAGATTATTAAGGGTATTGGCAGTTTTGATGTCGTCGCCGATCTTGTTCCGCAGCTCGAGCGCCGGTCCCAGGTACGACAGCGCGTCGGTGTAGTCGCCCTGTGCCTCGTAGGTCACACCGATGTTGTGGAGTGCCTCGACCTCCAGGGTGTCGATCTCCGCCTGGCGGGCGAGGTCGAGGGCCTCTATGCCATATTGGCGGGCCGTGTCGGCATTCACAAACCGGTATTCCCAGCAGAGCTCGATCATAGTGCTGATCCTGGCGATCCCTTTAGCGCCGGTAAGCGCTTGCTTGAGGCTGTCGATACTGTTGTGCTGGGCCCAGGCGGATTGAAAAGCGGTGAATACGACGAAAAAACAGACAATTCTCTTCATCATAGGGTGGGGATGATATTTTCGGCCAATCATTGAAATTTATGCACTCTTTGCCGATATTTGCAGTCCCATTTTCAAAATGGGACTAAATTTTTGATCGGATATGGCCAGAGTTTGTCAAATCACAGGAAAGCGCCCGCAGGTTGGGAATAAGGTGTCGCACGCCAACAACAAGACCAAGCGCAGATTCTACCCTAATCTCCAGACGAAGCGTTTCTTCATCCCGGAGGAGAACAAGTGGATCACACTGAAAGTGTGTACGAAAGCCATCAAGACCATCAATGCAAAGGGCATTACCCTGGTGTTGAAGGAGGCTCGTGCAAAAGGCACATTGACACTTTAATCTTTTAAAGAAAAGGAATCATGGCAAGAAATAAGAATCGCATACAGGTAATACTTGAGTGCACAGAGCATAAGGCTACCGGTCAGGCCGGCATGAGCCGTTACATCACAACCAAGAACAGGAAGAACACGACGGAGCGCCTGGAGCTGAAGAAGTACAATCCGGTTTTGAAGAAATACACTTTACACAAAGAAATTAAGTAATCATGGCAAAGAAAGTTGTTGCGTCACTCAAGAAAACTGATGGTAAGAACTACGCAAAGGTTATTCGCGCGGTGAAATCTGAAAAGACCGGCGCATATACCTTCCGTGAAGAAATTGTCCCTGCCGAGCTGGTTAAGGAAACACTGGCCAAGAAGTAATATCCCCTAGTAATATCCCTTAGGGGGTTGGTTTAAAATCTGAGAGAGTCCCCGCGTGGGACTTTTTTATTTACTTTACTTTATCAGGAAAGAAAATGTTCGGACTGTTCTCCAAGGAAAAGAAACAATCGCTCGACCAGGGTCTTGAGAAATCCAAGGAAGGATTTTTCACACGGCTCTCGAAGGCGGTTGCCGGTAAGTCGAAGGTCGACGATGAAGTCCTCGACAACCTTGAAGAGATCCTTGTAAGCTCCGACGTCGGTATTGAAACCACGCTTAAGATCATCGGACGTATCCAGGAGCGCGTAGCCCGCGACAAATACCTGACCGCAGGCGAGCTCGACCGGTTACTCAAAGAAGAAATTGCCGCTTTACTGTCGGAAAACAAGACCACCGACATACCCGACTTCGAAACACCCGCCGACAAGAAGCCTTACGTGATGCTCGTCGTCGGTGTGAACGGCGTGGGCAAGACCACCACCATCGGTAAGCTATCGGCACAGTTCAAGAAGTCGGGCAAGAAGGTGATCTTAGGCGCTGCCGACACCTTTCGCGCCGCGGCCGTAGACCAGCTGAAGCTCTGGGGTGAGCGCGTCGGCGTTCCTGTGATCGCCAAGGGCATGAACACCGATCCCTCGGCCGTCGCATTTGAAACCGTGAAGGCCGGCATCGAAACCCAGGCCGACGTTATTATCATCGACACCGCCGGCCGCCTGCACACGAAAGTTAACCTGATGGAAGAGCTCTCGAAGATCCGCAGAGTCATCCAGAAAGTCATCCCCGACGCACCGCACGATGTGCTCCTGGTGCTTGACGGAAGCACCGGTCAGAATGCCGTCGTCCAGGCAAGAGAGTTCACAAAAGCCACTGCTGTTACCTGCCTGGCCATAACCAAGCTGGATGGAACGGCAAAAGGCGGCGTGGTGATCGGCATCTCGGATGAATTCAGGATTCCGGTAAAGTATATCGGGATCGGCGAGAAGATCGATGATCTGCAGGTGTTCAATAAAATGGAGTTCGTGGACAGCCTTTTCAAAAAGATTTAGGACGCTTGTCCTCTCTTACCGGGATCCTTATAAACAGCTGGTAGTTCAAACCATACCAGGCCGTCTTGAACGTTTTCCCATAGCCCGGCACTTCGTACGATACCAGGTCCAACTGATCTTTTCCTTTCATCCGGAATTTTATCCGCATGGTAGCGCCCAGCCACACAAACTTCCAGAGTCTGACACGCAAACCGGTCGTCAGCTCCTTCCAGTTTGCACTCGGGCTTGCGTTCGCGGCGTTGATGGTTATCGGACCGAAAGCCGGATCGTTAAAGGAATAATCCGAGTAATCGGTGTAGTTCGCATGCCCATGTCGTAAACCGACGAAGAACATATTCCTGTCGGGATCTTTTAAAAGAAAATTAACATCCACTCCTACCCGGTAGTACGTTCCCTTGTTGGCGTATATTCCGTTGCCTAAAACATAAGTCGAAGTCGATGAGCCGTAATCCACGGCCACATAGAACCGGCGGTATATGTCTGCGTCCACGTTGATCTCCCATCCTTTAAAGTAATCCGTGTAATACGTTTTGCCGATCGCGAGCAGGTCGGTACCGATCCTCACTCCTGTCGGCAGGAATTTATTACCCGATGAATCGTACGGCAGGCGGTCTTGCGCAGCAAGAGAACCCGACAGTAGCAACAGCAGCAGGCTCGCCTTCGCGAAGCGCTTCGATCGGGCGAGGCTAAAGGAATATGTCGAAGTTGAGCGTGACACTGGTCAGGAGTCGGCGGTTTCTGATGATAACTTTATCTGGTCCAAAAGTACTGTACTTTACCTCAAGCGCGTCCTGGTAAAGGTACGACCCGCAATCCGGTGAGAGCACCAATGTCTGATTGGTATATCCGAGCACGAGGGTGTCCGACCTGGTTTCGTATTGAAACACATACTCGATCTCGGTCACGCGGGGATCGGCCACGATCGGAAAAGACGACATCGTTGTGTCGTCGTACAGGATGCCCGTACCGGGGATGTGTATCGAAGTAAACGTTACGCTCTTTGCATTGGCAGGCAATGTGGCGTCCTTTAATCCTACTTTGATCAACGTAGTGCTGGTAAGCAGGCAATCGCCCTTATCGAAACAGGAAGCAAGGAGAAGGCAGATAACAATGAACAAAAAGGCTCGCAAACGGGAATTTTTTGACCGCAAATATACTTTTTGCTGTTCAGCCGGGCCAACGTGGCTTCCGCGGGGCGGGTGAAGGCATGTAATTTTGCTAAATTTGCGCCTCATTTTACCGTCAACGCATTGAAAACCAAGGGTCATAGAAAGACGAAAATCAACATTGTAACGCTGGGTTGCTCGAAAAACATTGTGGATTCCGAGGTTTTATTGACGCAGCTCAGGGGAAACAATATTGATGCCACCCACGAGTCGACCAAAGACGACTCGAACATTGTGGTGATCAACACCTGCGGTTTCATTGACAACGCCAAACAGGAGTCCATTGACACAATTCTGCGTTACGTGGATGCGAAGGAAGAAGGCATCGTGGAGAAAGTTTATGTGACCGGCTGTCTTTCGCAACGCTACAGCGCCGATCTCGAGAAAGAGATCCCTCAAGTAGATGCGTGGTTCGGGACAAGAGATCTTTCGCGACTGTTGAAGACTCTCAACGCAAACTACCGCCATGAGCTCGTTGGCGAACGGATACTTACCAACCCGAGTCATTTCGCTTACCTGAAGATATCGGAAGGCTGCGACCGTCCTTGTTCTTTCTGCGCTATTCCAATCATGAGAGGAAAGCACATCTCGCGGCCAATGGAAGAGTTGGTGCTCGAAGCAAAGAACCTCGCGAAGAACGGCACCAAAGAGCTGTTACTGATCGCCCAGGATTCTACTTATTACGGACTGGACATCTACAAAAAACGAAACCTGGCAGAGCTGATGTCGAAGCTCGCCGATGTGGAAGGCATTGAGTGGATCCGGCTTCACTACGCATTTCCGGCCGGTTTCCCCCTCGACGTACTCGACGTGATGAGAGAACGAAGCAACATCTGCAAGTATCTTGACATACCTCTTCAGCATGGATCTACCCGGATGCTTCAGCTCATGCGTCGCGGTATCACCCGTGAAAAAACCGAGGATCTTATAAAAACCATCCGTGAAAAAGTACCGGGCATTGCAATAAGAACAACGCTGATCGCCGGACATCCGGGTGAAACAGAGGAGGACTTCAATGAAATGATGGGTTTCGTCGAACGTTCGCGTTTCGACAGGCTTGGAGTTTTCGGATACTCTCACGAAGACAACACACACTCATACAGCATGCCCGACGATGTGCCTGCCGAAGTAAAACAACAACGAGTGGATGCCGTCATGGAGCTCCAGCAAGGCATCTCTTACGAGCTCAATCAAAATAAGGTAGGCAATGTCTACAAGGTCATCGTCGATAGAAAAGAAGAGGGCCAATACATCGGACGTACCGAATTCGACTCCCCGGAAGTTGATAACGAAGTCATCCTCGACACCAAGGAATACCTAAGGTTGGGCGATTTTGTTAACGCACGTGTAAATTCCGCCTCAGAGTTCGATCTTTCGGCAACCGTAACGTTGTAACGAAGAAATATGAAGGTTCATCGCGTCGCTCTGGCAGAAACAAATGCCTTCTCGAACTTCTTCACCGATTACATAGAGCGAAAAGAACAGCTGAAGCCTTTTTACGGACTGTTTCCCGAACCGGGTAATTTCAAACAGCAGATCGACGCAAAGTCAGCTTCGTTTTCTCAAAATCATCGCGACGTCCTGAAGCAGTCTCTTCTGAAGCAGTATGGCAATCTTAAGATCAACGATCTCGTCGCATCGAATATAGCATCACTTACTGATCCGAAAACATTCACCATCACAACCGGCCATCAGCTGAATATCTTCACCGGTCCTTTGTTCTTCGTTTACAAAGTCGTTGCCGTGATCAACGCGTGTAAACAGCTCGCAAAGCTTTACCCCACCTGTCGTTTTGTTCCGGTTTTCTGGATGGCGTCCGAGGATCACGACTACGAAGAGATCAAGTCGTTCTCACTTTACGGAAAGAAATACACCTGGGAAACAAAACAGAGTGGCGCCGTTGGAAGATTCGATCCCAAAAGCATCAATAGCCTGCTCAACGACATCCCCGGCGACGTCAGTATCTTCAAAGAAGCTTACGGAAAATATAATACACTGTCTGACTCGGCACGACATTACGTGAACGAGCTGTTCGGCCATGAAGGACTGGTGGTGATCGACGGCGACGATGATGCTCTCAAGGCGTTGTTCAAACCCGTGATCCGCGAGGACGTGCTTAAACAGGTTCCAAAGAGTCTTGTCGAAGAGAAAAATAAAAAACTCACCGACCTGGGTTATCACACACAGGTTTTCGCAAGGGACATCAATTTCTTTTACCTCGACAAAGGCGTTCGCGCACGTATCGAAAAAGTGAACGATGAATTTGTCGTGGTCGACACTAAGATCAAGTTCTCACAAAAAGAAATGGAAGGGCTGATCGAGTCCAATCCCGAAAAATTCAGCCCGAACGTGATCCTTCGGCCAGTCTATCAGGAGGTAATCCTGCCGAACCTCGCGTATGTCGGCGGCCCTGCCGAAATGATATACTGGCTCCAGCTGAAAGGCATCTTCGACTGTTTTAAACTTCCTTTTCCCGTACTGTTGCCTCGATGCTTTGCGTTATACATTGAAAAGCAGCACCTGATGAAATGGCAAAAGACCCAGCTCGAACTTGAAGACCTTTTCAAAGAAAAGAACTTCCTCTTCAATCATTGGGTGCTGAAAAATACTCATCACGATCTCACACTCGGAGCCGAGCTCAAAACGCTCCACGGAATGATGGACGATATTCGGAAAAGAGCGCTGAACATCGATTCGACCCTCGGCCCCCTTGTCGGAGCCGAGTCTACAAAGATCTCGAATGGCATCGAAAAGATCGAACGCAAAATGCTGAAGGCCGAGAAACGACTTCACCAGGAAAAACTAAAACAGATAGAGACCGTCAAAGATGCCCTCTTCCCGAAAGGGAAACTCCAGGAGCGCACCGACAATTTTCTCACCTTCTATCAGAAAGATCCCGCCTTCATCTCAAAGATGATCGAAGCGCTCGATCCGTTCGACTTCAGCTTTAATGTTATTGCCGATGACTAAAGCAGAAGCAAGAACACTGTTTCTGAATAAAAGAAAAGCGCTGTCGGATGCTCAGCGTGATGTTTTGAATCTCAATATCTATCACCGGTTCTTTGCATCCGGTTATCTCGACCTCATCCACAATCTCCACATCTTCCTGTCGATGGAGCGCACACGCGAGCCCGACACGTGGCAGTTGATCGACCGCATCCGGCGAGAAATGCCCAACATCCGGATGATTATTCCCCGCGTCAATGAGGGCGGGTCGCTCGATCATATTTACTTTGAAGGACTTCATCAATTGAAGCAAAGCAGCCTGGGCATACTCGAACCATCAGAAGGTGTTCCGGCGAATGTGAATAAGATCGATATGGTGATCGTACCGCTGGTTGCCGTCGACGTGGAGGGAAATCGCGTGGGGTATGGAAAAGGTTACTACGACAAGTTCCTTAAAGAGTGCAGACCCGATTGCAAGAAGGCAGGAATTTCGTTTTTTGGTCCTTCGCCCAAATTGAGTGACGTCGAAGATCACGATGTGCCATTAGATGCTTGCTTTACGCCTGACGGCGTCCTTTTTTTTAACACATAGGCCACATAGAAAAAAAGGGACTCATTACGCTTTAAAAAGGCTGGATGCTATCCGCGGTCGTGCGCACCGAAAGGTTTGCGAGCAGATAACATAGGCCAAAAGTTTCGATTAAGGGCGGAGTCGCAATTGTTGGACAGGTCACGTAGGCCGAAGGTTTAGATTGACAGGCGGTAGTTGGCATAGTTCGACCGATTACATCAACTTACGTCTTGTGCTTGCACCAATGGTTTCGCTTCCACTCTATGTGCCCTCGTAATACGCCCTCACCAAAATCGTACGAGTACTGCGCACTTAAAACCCTACTTAACACCTTCGTACGCTACTATTTTCCCTCTATGTGCCCTATGTGTTAAAATGCATTCTCTGTTTAAAAAAGCTAAACCGCAGGCTCTTCATGACTCAGGCAATGAAACGCCCCGAGCCCCCAGATAATATCCCGGCAATCCAATCCCACCACCTTTCGGTCGGGGAAGCAAGCCTGAAGAATATCCGAAGCCTTATCGTCATTCTTGTCTTTGAATACCGGCATCACGATGTACTTATTGCTGATGTAGAAATTCGCGTATGAAACCGGCAGCCGCTGTTTTTTGTATTCCATGTAACCCGGCATCGGCAGCTCGATGATGTCGATCGGCTTTCCGTTCTCCAGCTTCATCTTCGCGAGCGCCTCTGTATTCTCTTTCAAAGGCTTGAAGTTCGGGTCTTTCTTGTTGTGTTCGACAACAGTCACCACCGTAGTCTCATTCACGAAGCGCGTCAGGTCGTCGATATGTCCGTCGGTATCGTCACCGTCGATGCCGTCGCCGAGCCAAAGGATGTTGGTCACACCATAATAATCCCGCAGATATCCTTCGATCTGCTGCTGGTTCAGGTGTGGATTACGGTTTTTGTTCAGAAGACAATTTTTGGTGGTTAACACAGTTCCTTTCCCGTTGAAATCGACGGACCCACCTTCCATCACGATGCCGGGATGATACACTGGAATGTTCAATGCTTCACCGATCAATGTCGGAATATGATCGTCGAGATCGAAGGGAGGATATTTTCCGCCCCAGGCATTGTAGCCCCAGTCCACAATCACCTTCTTCACATCGGCTTTCGAGTTGACGAGAAATGCCGGACCATGATCACGGCACCAGGCATCGTCGGTGGGATGAAACCAGAATTTGATCTTGCTGAGATCGGCGCCCACCTTATGAAGAAACCCAAGCGCCCTTGACTTCATGGCGTCGTCGAGGACATTAATGTTCACGATTTCGCCTTCTGCCACGAGCTTGATGAAGTCCGCATACACCGGGAAGATACTTTCGATCTTTCCGGGCCAGGAAGCTTCCTTGTGCGGCCAGCTTAACCACGTGCTTGTATGATTCGCAAACTCAGCGGGATGATAGTAACCTTGTGATGCAGGGGTCATTCTTCGTCGATAAAACGCTTCGTAATAGGTTGGTAGGAATCTATTCTTCTATCGCGTAGGAACGGCCAATGTGTGCGATAGCTGTCCGTTTTATTGAGATCTATTTCCTGCACATGAACTTCTTCGTTGTCGTGCGATGCCTGGTAGATGACACGGCCGAACGGATTCGATACGAATGATCCGCCCCAGAACTTCATCGCACCATTTTGTTCGAAACCTACCCGGTTGACGCTCACTACATGTACGGCGTTAGCGATTGCGTGACTTTTCTGAATGGTCTGCCATGCATTGAATTGTTCGGAGTTTGTCGCCTCGTCCTGAGCGGTGGCCCAACCGATTGCCGTCGGGTAAAAGAGTATCTCCGCGCCCATCAATGCTGTGATCCTTGCAGCTTCAGGATACCATTGGTCCCAGCAGATCAGCACGCCGAACATAGCATACTTTGTCTTGAAAACTTTATATCCCAGATCGCCGGGCGTGAAGTAGAATTTTTCGTAGTACGCGGGATCGTCCGGGATGTGCATCTTCCGGTATTTACCCAGGTAAGTTCCATCGGCATCGAGTATAGCTGTCGTGTTGTGGTAAATTCCGTTCGTTCTCTTCTCGAATAGCGATGCGATGATCACCACGCTGAGCTCTTTAGCTACGGCTGCAAGTTTATCCGTAGCGGGCCCGGGCACGGCTTCCGCAAGCTTGAAATTGTCGTAGTCCTCCACGTCGCAGAAGTACAGCGACCTGAAAAGCTCTTGCAGACAAACGATCTGTGCGCCCTTCTTCGCCGCTTCACGGATCTTCGCAACAGCCTTGTCCAGGTTCTCCACCGGGTCCTTTGTGCAACTCATCTGCACGAGTCCAACTTGAACTGGTTTTGTCAATGTCTTGTCGCCTTTTAGCGGTTAAAATTCCTGCAAAAATAATGAGAATAGTTACTTTTTAGTTCCTCGCACCATCTCTTTCTTCCCTGGCGGACCCACAAGGGTCTCTACTTCGAACCCCAAACTTCTCAGATCTCTTTTAAGCTGCCCTTTCGCACAGTAAGTCACGAAAATCCCTCCGGCCGGCAAGGTGCCGCAAACTTTCGTCAGCACCGGGAGCTCCCACATCGATGGCTGCTTCGAAGGAGCAAAGGCGTCGAAATAGATCATGTCGTAATGATCCGTTAGTGTTGTCTTTTCGAGCTCACTTTCGATCTTCTTCAGTCTGAAATTGTCCGTGATCTCCGTCCATTCATTCCACGGAGCCCGGTGAAGTTGTTGCAGCAGTTCGTGTGGCGAATAATTCAGGACGCTGTACACCGGCTCCCCAAGGGGAAATGCTTCGATCGCCGTGTAGTTGACCGGTAGACCCGTCAATGCTGTCAGTAGCCCATTCAGTCCGGTGCCAAATCCAACCTCAAAAATGTTGACCGTCTTGCCTGGGTTTTTCGCGGCCCACGTTTCCAGTCCGTGTTTGATAAACACGTGCATCGACTCCTGTACCGCTCCATGCCGTGAGTGATAAGTTTCATCCAAAGCTGTATTGAGCAATGAGTGAGAACCGTCGGAAGTAAGGATGAGCTTGACATCCATGGAACTGATGTTTACGCCTTCGAGATCAGCGCGACAGCCATCGCGTTCACACCTTCCTGCCTGCCGACGTAACCGAGTGTTTCGGTGGTCGTGGCTTTGATTGAGATATCATCGGGTGTGATCCCCATGAGCGGGGCCAGTACTTTCTTCATCTCCTCGATGTGTGGATTGATCTTCGGAACCTCGAGACATATCGTGCAGTCGACGTTCTCGATGCTCCAGCCCTTCTCGCGGATCATCCTCGTAACGTCTCCGAGAAAGAACTTGCTGTCGATATCTTTCCACCGCGGGTCTTTGTTGGAGTAGTGAAATCCAATGTCCCCAAGATTGGCGGCGCCAAGCAACGCATCGCAGATGGCGTGAATGAGAACGTCGGCATCGGAATGACCAACGGCTCCTTTTGTGGCCGGTAGTTTTATTCCTCCAAGCCAGAAGTCACGACCGGCCTGTAACTGATGAACGTCGTAACCGAGGCCAACTCGAAACTTCATTTTAATATTTTCATTAAATAATATGTATGATTTACGACGTACGATGTACGATTTTGGCTCCGTATGTTCTTCGGGGTAAATCGTACGTCAACTAACTGCTTTATAGTACAAGACGCTTGCATTTTTCTCCGAAACAACTTCGGCAGCAACCCTCACGATATCTTCATGTGTGACGTCGCGGATCATTTCGGCTTCGCGGTTTACCACGGTGGGATCACCCGAAAGGGCGGCGAAGGCGAGATTGGTGGCGCGGCTCATCACTTCAACTTCTCCGAATTCAAGGGTAGCTTCGGCCTGATTCTTCACCTTCTCCAGCTCGGCCACCGTGGGACCGGTCTTCAACACCTCTGCGATCACACGATCTACTTCAGCTTCGGCTTGTTCGAAGTCTACGCCATTTTTGAGCCGTCCGCTGATCACCAGCATACCCGGATCGATGGTAGCCGCTGTAAAGCTGGAGATCGAGGTGAATAGCTCTTTCTCGTCGACCAGCTCCTGGTACAGCCTGCTTGAATTTCCGCGGCTGATCACGTCGCTGAAAAGATCGGCTGCATAAAAATCTTTTTCGAAGCGCCCGGGCATATGATATGACTTATAGATCGCACTGGCCGGGACTTTCGCCTCAACCGTAAGTGTCCGTTTGGCTTTCTGCTTCGGCTCGGCCGGCAGTTTGCGCACCGGAACAATTCCGGACGGGATCGGGGCAAACCACTTTTCAGAAAGCTCCTTCACCTGGTCGACCGTGGTATTTCCTGCGACAACAAGGATGGCTTTGCCGGGGAGATAATGTTTGAAGAAGAAACCCTTCACATCATCCATCGTCGCGTTCTCGATGTGACTGATCTCTTTCCCGATGGTTGCCCATTGGTAGGGATGCGTTTTGTACGCGAGCGGCCTCAGCTTCAACCACACGTCGCCGTAGGGCTGATTGAGGTAACGCTGTTTGAATTCTTCGATAACCACCTTGCGCTGTACTTCCAGCACTTTTGGATCGAACGAGAGACTCAGCATGCGATCGCTTTCCAGCCAGAAGCCTGTCTCGAGATTGGCCGAAGGAAGTGTGAGGTAGTAATTTGTTATATCGGTATTGGTGAACGCGTTGTTCTCGCCACCGACGCGCTGAAGAGGCTCGTCGTAATTCGGTATGTTGATGGACCCGCCGAACATCAGGTGTTCGAAGAGGTGTGCGAAGCCGGTCTTGTCAGGACTCTCGTCCCTCGAACCGACATCGTATAGAATATTCATTACAGCTATCTGCACCGAATGGTCTTCGTGCACGAATACGCGAAGGCCATTGTCCAACGTAAAAGAAGAGTAAGAGATCATTGTTTTTATTAATCGTGCGATGTGCGGAGTGCGAGGTGCGATGAGTCCAGTCTTCGCACATCGCACCGCGCACTTCGCACAAAAATAGCTATTTCTTGCCGGTCAGGTTCCTGATAAGATCAACTTCGGACTGTTTATATGGCTTACCGTCTTCTTGCAGTATTTCGTGGTGCCATACAGCAGGCTGACGGCCGTCTACGTAAGGCTTTTGCCACGAATCCCAGGGAAGGTTGGTCTGGGTCTTGCCTGCGACGAAGCCCCAGTTGATCATTCCGATCTTGTCTCTCTTACCGATAGGTAGTATCGTTTCGAATGTGCTGTTGCGTCCGCGGGCGAGATATTCCGTGCAGATCATCGGGCGCCCGTATTTTTTGAGGAAAGTTACCGCGCGTTCAAAAGACGGGGCGTCGTCGTAGCTGTGGAACGTGATGAAGTCCGATTGTTCGAGCTGTATCTTTTCGACTTTAGTAAGCTCTTTGAAATCCTTGTAGTCAATTTTCCAGACACCACATGTCAGTGGCTGTGAGGGTTTCGCGGCGCGTGCCCATTCGAAGGCTTTAGGCAGAAGCTTCTCGATGATCTCGATCTTGTTCTTCGGCTCCGCATAATTATTGGTGTTGAAATTATCGGGTTCGTTCCACACGTCCCAGCTCATGACACGTTGGTCATTTGCAAACGCAGCGACGACACCCTTCACGTAAGCTTCCAGACGAGGATATTCCTTTTCATTCGTCAGTGCGGCTGCGCCGGGGCTTTGCATCCAGCCCGAGTTATGAACGCCGGGTTTCGGATCACGCTGCTTACCAAGTGTTGGATTAGGGTCCCACACGCTGTCGAACAACACAAGCATAGGACGAATGTTGTGCTTTGCACAAGCAGCCAGGAACTGGTCGATCCTCTTCTTGAAACCTTCCGGGTCTTGCTTCCACAGCAGGTCGTGCAGGAACACGCGCATCGTATTCATGCCCATGGCTTCGGCCCATCCGAGCTCCTTGTCGATACGTGCCAGGTCGAATGTTTCGGCTTGCCACATTTCGAGCTCATTGATCGCATTGTAGGGGATGTAATTGGCGCCAACGAACCAGGGTTGGGCCTTGTGCCAGTCATTTGCATGCTGCGCGGTCCATTTTTGCTGCGCTTGCGCAGCAAAACCAGCTATCAGAACAAGGATAAAAAGGGCTTTCTTCATGGATATAACTTGGATTTAACGGTTGTAAAAATACAGAATGAAACCCATTTGCTATTTTTATATAGCCAATGAAAGCCCTTCTAACCGTGGGAATGCTTCTGGTCGCCTCCGTGTCCGGCGCCCAAAAATACAGTGCGCCTTTCGGCGAAATGCCGGAGGCCGAATTGAGAGAGGCGTTGACAATGACCACATACGATGCCGAACCAGGCACCGAGGCTATCGCGTTGTACCGCTCGGTACAGGTGGAAGTGACCGACTTCGGCACCAAACTCACCTACCTCTTCAGGACCAAGGTCTTCAACTCTACCGCTTTCGAAAAATGGAGCGACGCCACAATCAACGTGAGGAGCGAAGGCCTGACTACGATCAAAGGGAATTCTTACAGCCTCGTGAATGGGCAGGTTATCAAACGATCGCTCGACGAGCCTAACATCCACAAGAAAAAGCTGAACCACGCGTGGGATTCCTACACGATGACGATGCCCAACGTACACGAAGGATCCATCATCGAATACAGCTACGTAACGCTGGTGCAATTCTGGTGGCTGCCGTCATGGGATTTTCAGCTGGATATTCCCTGCCTCCACAGCGAATATTTTCTTAAGAACAGGGACGTCGGTTTCAGGACCGACATCACCGGACAACTGGAGGTAAGCTACGAAGAGGTGAAAAAGAAACAGACGCACCGGTGGCATGTCGACAACATAGCGTCGTTCAAAGAAGAGCCTTTCATGCCGAACCCCGACCTCTTCAAATCGTCATTGAAACTGTGGTTGTACGAACGCCCGTGGAAAGAAAATACGGATGTGGTCTACTGGCGTAAGGCATTTTATGCTTTGCCGGTATCACAAGCTTCCACCCTTCGGGAAAAGACCAGCAAGCTGACAGAAACTTGCGCAGGCCAGCAGGAAAAAGTGAAAGTGATTGTAGACTATGTGAAACGAAATGTCGAGTGGAATGAAGGCGATGAGATCATGGCTTCTGATTTCAACGACGTGTTAAGAGAAAAGACCGGCAATGCGGCCGACGTCAACCTTCTTCTTACAGCCATGTTGTTGAAAGCGGGCATCAACGCAAGCCCGGTGCTTTTGAGCACCCGAGACAACGGTCATTATCACGAAGATATTCCCACCCTCCTGCAATTCAACTACACCGTTGCCCAGGCAGTGATCGGCAACGACACGCTGTACCTCGATGCAACGGAGAAAAATCTTCAATACGATGCCCTTCCCGTCAGGTGTCTGAACGGACGTGGATTGATGATCGGTCGTGATGGCACTCAATGGGTCGATATTTCTCCACGGTACAAACGGAAGATACAGGCCGAAGGGAACTTTACGATCGACGCGGCGGGAGAGATGAAAGGACAGATCTCCGTTATCCGCGACGGCTACGAAGCCTACGATTCGCGGGAGGACCTCGCCCGCCTGGGAGAAGATTATTTTAAAGACCGTGTGAGCAACTGGCACGTGGAAAAGAAAGACTTCCAGAACCAACAATCTGCAGAGCTGTCGCTGATAGAGTCTTATAACGTCATGGTCTCCGACCACGTGAGCGTTGCCGGCCAACGGATGTACGTCAATCCCTACGTCCTTCCCTACCCCGCCACTAATCCTTTCAAGGCCGACAGCCGATTGTACCCCGTCGAATTCGACGCGCCCATCGAAGCTACGCTGCTCTATAACATCATCCTTCCCGAGGGCTTCGAGGTTGAAGAGCTGCCCCAGAGCCGGGTGATCGCATTGCCGGGAAACGCCGCGAGAGCAATTTTCAACATATCGTCGGAGGGAGGAAAAGTACAGGTTATGACCCGTCTGCAGATCAACCGCACGCTCTTTATGCCGGAAGAATACGGTCAGCTCAAAGAATTCTATACGCGACTGTTTGCTAAACAGGGCGAGCAAATCGTAATTTTAAAAAAATAGCTTTTTTATCAATACACAACGCCGGCACGATCTGGATTGGTTGAGACTGATCGCAATCGTTATTCTCCTCTTCTATCACACTGGCATGTTGTTCTGCTCATGGGACTGGCACGTCAAAAATGCAGAGCTGAACCGTGCCTTCGACTTCTGGATGGTCTGGCTTCATCCGTGGCGGATGCCATTGCTGCTGTTCATCTCCGGCGCCGGGACATACATGGCGCTCGGTAAACGTACGTCGAAGCAATTCGCAGGCGAGAGATTCAGGAGGCTGTTCATCCCATTGCTGTTCGGAATGTTCGTCGTTGTGCCTCCGCAGATCTATTTCGAGTACTTCGACCGGTACGCTAACTATTGGGAATTCTATAAGACTGTATTTCATTTCAGGCCATACCCCGGCGGGAGCTTCAGCTGGCATCACCTCTGGTTTGTGCTTTATCTGCTGGTTTATTCGTTGGTGTTGTTGCCATTCCTCGTGTACATCCGTTCGGAGCGATCGGGGGGTTTCAAATTGACTGCCAGGAAGTGGCTATCGACTGCACCGGGTATGTTGTTCATCCCGTCTTCGTTTATTCTTATCACACAGATCATTCTACGTCCCTTCTTTCCGGATGAGCTTCACAACCTGACCGATCTGTCGTTCATTGTGTTCTATGGCTGTTTCTTCTTTTTCGGAACGGTGTTCTACTCCGATCAAACCCTGTGGGAATCGGTGGCGAAGAACAGGAACAAGCTATTGATTGCCGCGATCCTCATACTCATTCCTTTTTACGGAGTATTTCTGCACTGGCACAAGTTCATCGTATTGCCCTTCAACGATGAAAGCACCCTCGAGATCATCTTCGATGTTTCTTCGATCTTCCTAAGCTGGTTTACGCTGATCACCGTGATTGGATTCGGCCAGCATTATCTTAACAAGCCGCATCCGGTTCTCCGGTATACCAATGAGGGATTGTATCCGTTCTACATTATTCACCAGACGGTGATCATCTGGTTAGGATTCTACATTTGCCGGCTCGACTGGAGCATCGCCGCCAAATTCTGGTCGGTCAGCCTGCTGACGCTGATCTTTTGTGTAGCGTTTTTCTTCCTGGTGATCAGGCCGTTCTCCGTGATGAGGTTGTTCTTCGGATTAAAATCAAAGTGACTATTCCAGATCCCTGATCTCAAAATCCGTTCCCTTGCCGAACTGGAGGACCGCCTGGAGATGATATCTCTCGAGTGTGTGAATGTCTTTTACCTTGAAGTCGTCATTCAGAAGGATGTGCTCTATCTCGAACTCGTAGCGATCACCAAAATTCACCATGCGATAACGCTTCCCAATCCGCAATACATTAAACGACAAACCCGCCATAGTTATTTAAGTGTTGCCATGTCGATCACAAAACGATACTTAACATCGTTCTTGATCATTCTTTCATACGCTTCGTTGATGTAGCTCATGGGTATCACCTCTACGTCCGACGTGATGTTCTTCTCAGCGCAGTAGTCGAGCATCTCCTGGGTCTCTTCCGTTCCACCGATCATGGAGCCGATGATGCTCCTCCTGTTCTTGATCAGCTCGAACGTATTCACAACCGGTGACCTGGCAGGCAATCCCACAACGATCATCTTTCCTTCAACACCGAGCAATTTCAAATAGTTTTCGTAATCGTGGTCCGCCGAGATCGTGTTCACGATGATGTCAAAATGGCTGGAAAGTTTCTTCATCTGGCCTTCGTCGGTAGTAAGCGCAAAATTGTGAGCGCCGAGCTTCTTCGCATCGTCGGCCTTCGACTTCGACGTGCTCAGCATCGTCACTTCTGCTCCGAACGCCACCGCAAACTTCACGGCCATGTGGCCCAATCCACCCAGACCGACTACTCCGATCCGTTGACCCTTGCCTGCCCCGGCAAAACGGAGCGGCGAGTATGTCGTGATCCCTGCGCATAAGAGCGGGGCAATGCCTTTCTGGTCGAGCTTATCGGAAACCGAATACACAAAGCGCTGCTCTGTAACGATCTGCGTCGAATAACCGCCGAAAGCGACGGTCTTGCCGTCCCGCTCAAACGTATTGTAAGTGCCGGTCATGCCTTCGTCGCAATACTGCTCCATGTTCTTATTGCATTGCTTGCACTTGCGGCAAGAGTCGATCATCACACCGACCGCAGCAAGGTCGCCTGCTTTGAAACGCTTGACGTTTTTTCCCGCTTTGACGACACGACCGAGTATCTCGTGACCGGGGACCATCGGGTACATGGAATCGCCCCACTCGTCGCGGGCCTGGTGAATGTCGGAGTGACAAACACCGCTGTACAAAATGTCGATCTGTACGTCGTTGTCGCCAACGTCGCGGCGTTCGATATTTAATGGAGTAAGAGGTGACTTGGGGCTATGTGTAGCGTAGGATTTTGCAGAGATCATTTCCGGAAATAATTTATTTTAATTCACCTTTTTTCAGCAACGATACCGCGTGGTCCACTGCCCGCGCCGTCATCGCCATATACGTCAATGATGGATTTTGAGTAGATGTCGACGTCATGCATGCTCCGTCCGAAACAAACACGTTCGGAACAGTGTGCATCTGATGCCACTTATTCAATAAAGAAGTCTTCGGATCGTGTCCCATCCGCACGCCTCCCATCTCATGTATGTCGAGGCCGGGAGCACGTTTGTCATCACCGGTCTGAATATCGGTGAACCCTGCTTTCGTGAACATCTCCGTGTATTGTTCGAAGAAGTCTTTGATCATCTTCTCATCGTTGTCGTCGTAGTCAACATTGAACTTTATCAAGGGTATTCCCCAGGCGTCTTTCTTCTCGCTGTCCAACGACACGAAGTTTGTCTCCTTGGGGATCGTCTCGCCCATGAACTGAACTCCGACGAACCAGGGGCCGGGCTTCCGGGGCTCCGTACTCATCAGTTGCGCCTTCAGCTCTTCGCCGTGACCACTGGTGTCGGGACCGCCGCCCCAACGGCCGCCGTAGAAAGTTGCCGCGTAGCCACGAAGGAAGTCTGTTTCCTGTTTCTTTATATTCCTGAACCGCGGAATGTAGGCGCTGGTTGGACGTCCGCCGGTCGAAGTCACGTCGCTGAGTCCGTCGTACCTCGCATTGATGTGCGCGCGGTAGTTGTGGAACGCGAAATATTTTCCCAGCAGACCACTGTCGTTGCCGAGGCCATTGGGGAAGCGGCTGGATGTGGAGTTCAGCAAGATCAGGTTGGTATTCACCGAGCCCGCGTTCACGAAGATCACCGGCGCAAAAAAATCAATGGATTCTTTTGTGTTGGCGTCGACCACTCTCACACCGGTAGCCTTTCCTTTCGCCTCGTCATAGATGATCGAATGAACAACGGAAAAAGGGCGTAGCGTGAGATTGCCGGTCTTCGCTGCCCAGGGAATAGTGCTGGAGTTGGAATTGAAATATGCACCGAAAGGACATCCGCGCTGGCAGAGGTTCCTGGACAGACACTGACCACGACCCTGTTCAAGGATCGGCTGTGGTTCCGAAAGATGGGCGCATCGCGCATATATCACATGGCGATCCTTGTATGATTCTTCAACGGACTTTTTAAAGTAGTCTTCGATACAGCTCAGGCCCCATGCAGGAAGAAACTCGCCGTCGGGCAGGGTATCGATCCCGTCTTTGTTTCCACTAATGCCGACGAACTTCTCGACATGACTGTACCACGGCGCAATGTCGGAGTAACGAATGGGCCAGTCTACCGCGAAGCCGTCGCGCTTGGGTCCTTCGAAGTCGTAGTCGCTCCAGCGCTGAGTTTGTCTCGCCCACATGATGCTTCTACCGCCCACCTGGTATCCGCGGATCCAGTCGAAGGGCTTGTCCTGCACGTATGGATGGTCTGTGTCTTTCACGAAGAAGTGCATGGCGTCCTCGCGGAAGGCATAGCAACGGCTCACGACGGGGTTGTCTTTCTTTATTTCATAAGGAATTTCGCCACGGTGCTGAAATTCCCACGGCATCATGTTCGTAGTGGGATAATCTTTGTTGTGTTCTACGTTACGGCCGCGTTCGAGCACCAGGGTTTTCAAACCTTTTTCACAAAGTTCTTTTGCGGCCCAACCGCCGCTCATGCCACTTCCTATAACGATCGCGTCAAATGAATTAGTCGACTGCATCATCTTTCTCTTTTATGCGTTTGTAACGGGTACACATCCCTGGAACTTCGAAGGGATCAACGAAGTCACTTTCCTTACTTCCTTCATGTATTGTTCCGATGTAGTAAAAAATTCGATCGTCGCATTTTTCACGCCACCATAAAACCCCTGCGCGTTTTCGCCAAACTCTTTTCCTTCCTTGTCGGCTTCGATCATAGTCAGGAACTCGCTTTTCTTTTCCTTTGAAAGCTTAACGAACCCGCTGCCCATTTTCGACTTGCTGGCTTGTTCGAAGTCTTTCATCCCTGTTATGAACTTCTGTTGCTCCTCGGGACTGATACAGTCGTCGGCCATCATAAAAACGTAGTCGCCGGTATTCAGATCCTTTGCTCCCGGAAAATCAGTTGTAGGAATGATCGCTTCGGTGAGCTCGTTCAACAGGTCTTGTTCGGACCCTGTGACGGGTATGTGCTTCAGGGCGATCGTCGCCTTGTCCTGGCACGACTGCAGAAACGCGGCTCCGGCCGAGATCAGCACGACGTTGCGAATGGCTGTTCTTCTGTTCATCTTTGAAATCATTAGGGTTTGAAAGGTAACACAGAATGACAAATTATGCTACCATACTTAGTCCGGCTCGCACTCAGGCATTTTTCAAGGACAAAAGTCTACTCGTCGATCATCGTCATGAGCCTCACGGTAGGTTTTGCCTGCACGTGCCTCCTCGTTTCATTCCTGGTCGCGGAGTCCAGTGTCGATTCGTTTCACAGCAAGAAGGATAACATCTTCCAGGTCTCCAGCAACGACCCGTTCGGGGGCACAGGCCGGATCGTATTCATCACAGGGGCCGCGCGCGATTACATGGCCGGCAGCTATCCCGAAGTAAAGAACATCTGCCAGATCATTGCGCAGCCCAAATCAGAGATTCAAATCGGTGAAAGTTTCAGCGCCATCAACCTCATCCAGGCCGACACATCCTTTTTTAGTTTATTCGATTTCCCGCTCCTGCCTGGTTCCAGTCACACCCCGACCCCAGGCGGGTTAATGATATCTTCCGCGAAAGCCCTGCAGCTCTTCGGCAGCACCGACGTTCTCGGCCGTACAGTTGTTGTGAAGACAGAAGATACCACCCGAACTTTGGCCATCAACGCCGTCATCGGCAAGACGAAAGAGAAAAGCCACCTGGTGTTTGACGCCATCGTGAGCAACCACCCCTCCAACCAGCTCGCGCCGGACAAGCGACCGGGCGGCGCGGCCTATGTCCTCCTCCATGACAATGCAGATGCCAGCGCTCTCATGGCCAAGGTGAACAGCGACTCGCTCAGGCCGACTTTGATCGCGCCAGGGCAAATGGACTACTACCTGAATCCTCTTCAGCGATCGTACTTCAACGCTTCGAACCGCATGCCGTTCATGACCACGAGAAGCGAAACATTCATTTGGGTTGGATGGATCGTGTGCGGACTCATCTTGTTCATGGCGAGCTTCAATTTCATCAACCTGTTTTTATTGTCGATGCAGGAACGCAAAATGGAACAAGGCATCAGGAAAACGCTTGGTGTATCGATCGCGCAGGTTGTCAGGTCTTTGACGGTGGAGACTTCACTATACGTCGTTTCGTCATTTGTCATCTCACTGGTCTTCGTCTACCTTCTGATCCCGGTATTCAATGACACCCTGGAAACAGACATCGCATTCGCATACCTGTCGAAGTTTACGGTGATCGCATCCATCGGGCTGTCGGTCTTTGTCCTTGGATTGGTTGCCATACTCTTCTCCGTATTGCAGCAACGCCATGTGCTGCCGGTGAACATGATGAAGAACACCACTTCGAAGGTCAGGGTCAGCAAGTTGTTTTTTACACTGCAGTTCTTTGTGTCGATCACGCTGTGTGTCTGCTCGATCACTATCATCCGGCAGATGAACTTCATCGAAAACGAACCGTTGGGGTTCAACCGGAATATCCTGCAGGTGAGTCCTCCTTCAAACGGACCGGAGTTCAAGAACCGCATTCTCCAGGTGGCCGGCATTAACCACGCTGCGCTCGCCGCGGGAAATCCTATTACGGGAAACATGATCGTTCGTTATGAGCTGGAGGACGGAAAACTGTTCACACCTTTTATCTTCTCGGGCGACGAAGACTTCATTGCAACACTGGACCTTAAGCTGACGCAAGGTAGTTTGGACCTCAAGAACGTAAGCGAGAAGCTTGTCAACGAAACATTGGTGAAGCATTTCAACATGGCGGATCCCATCGGCATGACGATACCCGGAACGGAAGACCGCATTGCCGGGGTGGTGAAAGATTTCACCTGCGCTTCATTCAAACAGGAAATTCCACCCGTGATCATTTCTTATAACGCCAATGCAAACCAACTGCTGATCGACTACAGCGGTACAGATCTCGTCAGCCTGCTGCCGAAAGTCCGCGCCGCGTGGAGCGAAATGTTTCCTAATGAACTCTTCGGGTACAAGATCATACAGCAAGACCTGATGAAGAAATATTCGGAAGAGACCCTTTTCTACAAGATCGTCGTGGCTTCTTCGATCACGAGCATGATCATTTCGTGCTTCGGCTTATTTGCCTTGTCGTGGGCGGTTATCAAAAGCCGGGCAAGGGAAATGGGCATACGAAAAATACTGGGTGCTGGCGCAGCCGACGTGCTCCGCCTCCTCACTGCAAGCTTCGCGAAGCGTCTGTTGGTCGCCTTCGTTCTCGCCGCTCCCGCCGGGTACTACATGATGGATCTGTGGCTGTCGAGGTTTGTATACAAAGTGACGATGAGCGCATGGATCTTCGTGGCGGCTGCCGTCGTTCTTGCAACAATTACCGTTGTTACATTGGGAATTCAAACCACGAAAGCGTCTCTCAGCAGCCCATTGGACGAGATTCGGGAGTAGTACATAATTTTACATTGTAGACAGAAGCCGATCGACTCAAAAGCTGTAATTTATGTTCCTCAAATTCAGCACGTATGATCAAGAGATTGTTAACACTTTGTCTGTTTGTGATTTTCGACGTCACCTTCGCTGCCGAAGGCCCCGAAACACTCCCTATCGGCTCAAGGGCAATTGACTTTTCGCTGCCCGGCGTTGACGGGAAAACGTATTCACTGAAAGATTTCAGCAACGCACAAATACTTGTGATCGTCTTCACCTGCAATCATTGCCCCACCGCCCAGGCATACGAGGAAAGGATGAAACAATTAACAACCGACTACGCAAGCAAAGGCGTGGTAGTGGTGGCCATCTCACCCAACGATCCCCTTTCGGTCCGTCTCGATGAAATGGGTTATACCGACCTGGGCGACAGCTTCGAAGACATGAAGATCCGCGCGAAGGACGCACAGTTCAATTTCCCTTACCTATACGACGGCGAAAACTCACAGCTGTCGATGAAATACGGACCACAGGCAACACCGCATGCTTTCATATTCGATAAAGACAGGACGCTTCGCTACACCGGCCGTATCGACGATGGAGAGAAGCCCGGCAGCGCAAAGACCCACGACGCCCGCGCGGCTCTCGACGCCCTTGTCGCCGGTAACGCAGTGCCCGTCGATAAAACCAAGACCTTCGGTTGCTCCATTAAGTGGCCCGACAAACGCGACTGGGCAGACAAGGCACCGGCGGAATGGGCGAAAGAGAAAGTGACCATCGAAGACCTGAAGATCGAAGACGTCAAAGGACTCCTTGCTAACAATACACAGGATTACAAACTGATCAATGTTTGGGCAACGTGGTGCGGCCCGTGTGTCGCGGAATTCCCCGAGTTTGTGAACATGAACAGAATGTATCGCAACCGGGAGTTTGAGTTCATTACGATAAGCATGGACGAACCGGCACGTAAACAGAATGCCCTGAACTTTCTCACCAAGAAGCAGGCATCGGCAAAAAATTATATCCTCCAGGGCGACAAGTATAAGTTCATCGAAGCATTGAATAAGAAATGGGAAGGATCATTGCCATACACACTGTTTATCGGCCCCGGGGGAAAAGTTCTTTACAGCAAACAAGGCATTATCGATCCCCTGGAAATGAAGCGACTGATCGCTAACAACATCGGACGAATATACTAAGTGAAGAATCTGAAAATTACGCTCGTTTGTATCGCATTGGTCGTGCTCCCGGTGCTGATCGAGTCGTGCTGCGGACTAGGCACCGGGGCTTGTCCATGTAATCCCGACTGGGCAACAGCTTTCGATATAAAATCGATGAACGTAAGTACCGTAAACAGGAAGGGACTCGGAGCTCCTTCAGCTCTCGATCCGCCGTCGCCGGGCCCTTTATCAAATTTTGCCTTCTACGTTTATATGGACGCCGAGTACCGCCAGGCTTACATGGAGCATTCCCGGCCAACAATGGCGGCGTATGCCTGCAGTCCGGAGACACCAGTGGGCGATCAAAAGATTACAGCCATATCCATCAAAAGTAACAACGTACTGACCACGACCACCGGGACGTTCGCAGCGGGTCAGGAACTCAATTCTATCTTTTTAGTGATTTTTGGGGACCCCCAGGCGATCGACCAAATCCTGAACAAGGATCTTTACATCAATCAAATGTATTTTATCACTGATGAAAGAGCGGACGTAACGCAACATCATAAATTCACCATCACCATCGTCCTCGACGACGGACGCACATTTGATCTGATTACGGAAGACGGGGAAATTACTCCCGGCTAGGAAACACGGGGCTCCAACAGTAACGCCCCACGGTAGAAAACGTAAGCGCCGATGGCCATCATCACGTGGCTGATGTCAAGATAATTGAACCATGTGTGGATCGATATCTTGTTCATGAAGACAAGGGCGGCCAGGCTGGCAACCAATACAGCCATAATGATCACAAGACTTCCTTTATCACGGGTCTTGTACCATGTATATGCGTGGAACGGCAGCACGACGCCGAGCAGTCCATAGCCCGAATGAAACTCAACCCATTTGAAATTGAGCGAACTCATGGTGACGGTCATGATGGTAAGCAGCTCGATAATATTCAGGACCATCAAGAACCTGGCGAGCCGCAGATCGATCAACGGTTTAGCCCTTTCGATCGACGACCGCTCGATCAGCGCGACCGATAGCATGCTCACGATCCAACCCGGAAGCTTCCACGGAAAACTCAGCGCATAAAGAAAGCCATGGCCGATCACACCGCCAATACCTGTGGCTATACTCATCAAAAGAAAGTAAAACCTGAAATACAAATGTGTTCTGCCCGGTATCTTTCTTTTCGTGAGTTGGTAAAAAGCGTAGAAGCACACAGCCGACACCAGTACATCGGTGGCCGTGGTCATAGGCTCATCAATCCTGATGCCTAGCAGTTCAACAGATGGTTGCGGACCGATCACAGATTAAACAAATCACCCTGGTCTTCTGAACGACCCAACAAATTTTTGTCCATACTTTTGGTGGCACGGGCGCCGAGCTTCTTCAGCTCCTCGATCCTTGTCACCATATTTCCTCCTCCCGAAGACAGCTTCTTCATCGACTCGTCGTAAAGTTTCTTCGAGGTGTTCATGGCGTGTCCAAGCTTTACAAGGTCATCGGCGAAGCTGACAAACTTATCGTAAAGATCGCCGGCCTTCGTAGCGATCTCTAGCACGTGACGGTTCTGGTATTCCTGTTTCCACACGTTCTTGATCAGCTGCAGGGAAGGTATCAGCAAAGTCGGACTTACGAAAACAATTCTCCTTGCGAGGGCTTCCTCGTACAGGTCCGGCGCCGTTTGTAAGGCGAGGATGTACGCAGGCTCGATAGGAATGAACATGATGATGAAATCGAGGCCGTTCTCCGAAATACCCTGGTAGTTCTTTTCGCCCAGCCCTTTCATGTGCTGCCGTATCGACAGCATGTGAGCTTTCAGCGCAGTCGCCTTTTCCTCCTGGTTCTCCGCGTTCACAAAATTGTTGTAGGAGGTCAGCGTCACCTTCGAGTCGATCACCACGTGACGGCCTTCGGGCAACCGAATGATAACATCCGGGCGGCGACGGCCATCGTTGGTGATAAAAGTCTCCTGAATGGTGTACTCGCGATCGCGCTCCAGTCCCGACTTCTCCAGAATGCTTTCGAGGATAAATTCACCCCACGCACCTTGCGCCTGTGAGTCACCTTTGAGTGCGCGCGTCAGATTTTCGGCTTCGCGGGTCATTTGAACGTTGAGACGCTGGAGATTTTCGAGTTGTTCTTTTAAAGCTGAGTTGCGTGCGATGGAATCTTTATGTGTATCCTCGACGCGCTTCTCAAATTCAACGATCTTTTCACCGAGGGGTTTCAGCAAATCGAAGATGTTGGATTTATTTTGCTCTGTAAACCTTCTGCTTTTCTCTTCAAATATCTCGTTGGCCAGGTTCTTGAATTGAGTTGCAAACTTCTCCTGGATAGATGCCAGCTCCTGTTTGCGTTCGTCCAGCTTTTCTTCCAGGTTACGATAGTCGGCCTCGGTAGACGCAAGGCTGTTGGTCAGGTCGAGCACTTTTGCCCGTTCTGTTTCGAGCTCTTTTCGAAGGTCTTTCGATCCCTCCACCAACGATTTGTTCTTTTCCTCCTCCGCCATCAGTCGCGCATACGATTGTTGCCCTGCGCTTTCGGCGCGGCCTTTTCCCAGGATCCAACCCAACAAAGCACCAACGATCAGCCCTGCAACAATCAACGCTATCTCCATTGGTGTAAAGGTATTAACTATTAACTTTATCCCATGACCGACATCATCACTTCCAGCCACGACGCTATCGCGCTGGAGGACAAATATGGCGCACACAACTATCATCCGCTACCTGTGGTTCTGACCCGGGGTGAGGGTGTATTTGTTTGGGATGTCGAAGGCAAACGGTACTACGATTTCCTTTCCGCCTACAGCGCCATCAACCAGGGCCATTGTCATCCGCGCATCATCAATGCCCTCATTCAACAGGCGAAAGAGCTTACCCTTACTTCGAGAGCTTTTTACAACGACAAGCTCGGTATGGCCGAGAAGTATGTTTGTGAAACGTTCGGATACCAGAAGGCCTTGTTCATGAACAGCGGCGCGGAAGCGAACGAAACCGCGATCAAGCTCGCCCGTAAGTGGGGTTATACAAAAAAGGGAATTCCGAACGACAAGGCCGTGATCGTCGCCGTGAAGAGGAACTTCCATGGACGTACCACGACCATCATCTCGGCTTCGACCGACCCCTCGTCAACAGAAGGCTTCGGCCCGCTGATGCCCGGTTTCAACATCGTTGACTACGACAATATCCCGGTTCTCGAAAAAGCGCTGGCAGATCCGAACGTCTGCGGACTTTGGATCGAGCCCATTCAGGGCGAAGCCGGCGTCTACGTTCCGGCCGAAGGATACCTGAAGGCTGCCGAAAAGCTCTGCCGCAAGAACAATGTGCTGCTGATGATGGACGAGATCCAGACCGGCATCGCACGCACCGGCAAGATGCTCGCCGGCGACTACGAAAATGTCCGGGCCGACCTGTTGATACTCGGTAAAGCCCTTTCGGGCGGAGTAATGCCTATCTCGCTCGTCCTTGCCGACGACGAGGTGATGCTGGTGATTAAGCCCGGCGAACACGGATCGACTTTCGGAGGCAACCCTCTTGCCGCCGCCGTCTGCGTGGAAGCGCTGGAGGTTATTAAAGACGAAAAACTGATCGAGAACGCGGCGCGACTCGGAGTGATCTTCCGCGAAAGAATGAACGCGATCATTAAGAAAAATAGTCTGATAACACTGGTTCGCGGTAAGGGCCTTCTGAATGCGATCGTCATCAACGATACGCCGGAAAGCGAAACAGCGTGGAAGATCTGTCTGAAGTTTGCCGAAAACGGCCTGTTGGCAAAACCTACCCATGGCAACATCATTCGCCTTGCTCCGCCTCTTGTTATCACGGAAGAACAGGTCCACGAATGCGCCGACATCATCGAGAAATCGCTAACAGTGTAAGAAGTTTTACTCATTACGGAGCGCATCGACCGGATTTGCGACGGCCGCTCTTGCAACCTGGAATATCACGGTAGCTATAGAGATCACGACGACCACCACTGCGGTGATGACGAACAGATCGACCGTAAGATCCATGTGATAGGCATATCCCTCGAGGAACTCGCTCATCAGCAGCCATGCTACCGGGCAGCCGACCAATGCCGCGATCAGGCTCAGTCTCGCGAAATCCCGCGCCATCAGCGTAACAATCGCACCGACGCTGGCGCCGAGAGTTTTTCTTATGCTGATCTCTTTCCTCTTACGTTCGGCGGTGTAAGCTGCGAGGGCCAGTAGGCCGAGGCCGGAAATGATAATGGCAATTATTGTGAAACCGAAAGCGAGCGATCCTGTGACCTTCTCGCTGCTGTACAGCTTCTCGAAGTCCTCGTCGAGGAATGTATAATTAAAGGGATATTCCGGCACGAACTGTTTCACAAGGCCCTCAAGGCCGGCGATCACTTCCGGTGTTTTGTCGGGATCATAACGAACAAATACCCTTCCCGTCCACTGTGGCCGGTACATAAATACGACGGGGTCGATCGCTTCATGCATCGAACGTGTATGGACGTCGTCGACCACTCCGACGATCATTCCGGGGTTACCCCATTGAGATATCCTGGTTCCGATCGGGTTCCCGAGGCCCATCGCCTCCACAGCTCTCTGAGTTACCACGAAGCTCGCTGTATCAGCAATGGTATTATTGAACAGTCGTCCTTCTTTTAATGTCAATCCCATCACTTCAAGATAGCCGTGATCCACGACAACGGTGCGAAAGAACGTATTGTCATCGTCTGGGCGGCCAGGCCAGGTAACGGAACGATTTTGATTGTTCACCTGCACCAAAGAATTGTTTGCGCGCGAAACCATCTGAACGCCGGGTATCTTTTCCGCTTCGGCTTTAAATGATTCGAAACGTTTGTGGACGTCGCCGTTAGCATCAAAATTGATCACCGACTTCCGGTCGTATCCTAAATTCTTGTTGCGAATGAATTCTACCTGACGCTGAACAACCAGGGCGCTTGCGATCATGATGACCGTCAACGCAAACTGGAATACAACGAGTGTCTTCCGAAGCGCTGCTCCGCGAAAACCTGCGCCCATAGTTCCTTTTAATACGCTGGCGGGCTTGTATGATGACAGGAAGAAAGCGGGGTAACTTCCGGCTACAAGACCGGCAGTAAGTACAATAACAACGCACGAAATCACTAACCACGGATCAGAAAGATCCATCACGATGCGCTTCGAAACAACCTCGTTGAACAAAGGAAGCAAGGCGTACACGATGCCGAGCGCCACCATCATCGAGAGCAGTGTTGTTACAATCGATTCGCCGATAAACTGCCTGATCAGCGAACCGCGTTGGGCTCCGACAACCTTCCGGATACCAACTTCCTTCGCACGCTGTACAGCCCGGGCGGTGGCCATGTTCATGAAATTGATACATGCAATCAGCACGATGAACAATGCCACCACCGAAAATATCTTCACATATTGGATCCTGCCGCCAACCGAAACTCCATTTTCAAATTGGGAATTCAGGTAATAATCTTTGAGCGGCATGATGTAGAAGTCCACATTCGATTCGTCGCCTGCGCCCAATGCCTTTACCCGCTCGTCTTCCATGGCGTTTATTTTTTTGATGACGACATCCGGTGAAGCTCCTTCCTGAAGCTTTACATACAAGGGATGATCGTAGTTGCCCCAGTTCCAGCCCTCCCCTCTTTCGGCGCGATAGATCTCCATGGGCAGTATGTAATCAAAACGCATAGAGCTTCCGCGTTCGATATCCTCAAACACGGCCTTTACTTCAAGATCGTGTGCACCGCCAACTCTTACCATTCTGCCGATAGGGTCTTCGTTGCCGAAAAAGTTTTTGGCAACCTTATTGGAAATTGCGATAGAGCTCTGGTCGAGTGGAAATGCAACCCCGTTTGTTATTTTGAAATCAAAAAGTTTGAAGAATAGCGAGTCTGCATATAGGCCGCGTTCCATGAACGACTTATCTCCGACCTGCAGCAGGCCTGAACCATTGTTCATTGTCTTCACTGCCAGCTCTACTTCCGGAACAGTTTCTGTGACCGCTTCGGCCAGCGGACCCGGTGTCACATCCCATGTGAGTGTCTCACCATTGCCCATCTTCAGGTTCGATACGATCCGGTACAGCCTCTCGGAATCCTGGAAGGTTGCATCCGTTGTCACCTCATCATTTACCCAAAGGAAAATAAAAAGGGCGCTGGCAAGGCCAGTCGACAGTCCAAAGATGTTTATGAATGAGTAGAATCGCTGACGCATAAAATTGCGCGAAGCGACCAGGAGGAAATTCTTTAGCATAACGAAAACGTTTCGGCAAAGATGATCAGAATGACCAAAAGGTTGCAATCCCCGATCTGATGGTATTATTTGACCGGTGGGTTACAGTATAGCCAGTTTAGCCAGGTCTTTTTCGAGCTCGGCGGCATTCGTAAAATGGATCGTCTGCAGGCCAACTTCATTGGCTCCGTGGATGTTGTTGATATTATCGTCGATGAAGACCGCCCGCGCCGGGTCGATATTATACCTGCTAAACAGGATATGGTAAAAATCGGCGTATGGCTTCCGGGTCTTTTCTTTCCCCGATACCACAATGCCTTCGAACCACGATAAGAATTCAAAATTATCCTGCGCCCACGGGAACGACTCTGCCGACCAGTTGGTGAGGGCATAGAGCCTGTGGGCTTTCTTCTGTCTTATTTTGCTGAGGACATCGACAGTAGGCTGAATTGCTCCGCTGATCGTTTCTGGGAAACGGCCGTACCATGCCCGGATAGGTGCTTCGTGGCCGGGAAATTTCTTCACCAGGTCTTCCGTTGCATCGCTGAACGAACGGCCGGCGTCCTGCATGTCGTTCCATTCCGAAGTACAGATGTTGGTCATGAACCAGGTGATCTCATCTTCGGTCTTGAATATTTTCCTGTACAAATACCGTGGATTCCAGTCGATCAACACACCGCCCAGGTCGAATATTACTGTGTCAATTTTGCTCATAAAAAAATCAAATATAAATACATTATAAACACATTTTTAAACACATAGAGCACATAGACGAACACGAAGCGCCGCTCAAAGATATTATCGGGCTATAAAGGCGCGTGCGTCGATCATCGTGCTACTATCAAGACACATAGAGTGGTGACGAAACCATTGGTGCGCCTACCAACGGTATTTTGAGCAGTCTCTTTTGAGTAGTTCCCTGTGCAGGTTCCCTGTAACTCCAACCTTCATCGCAACCGTCCGCCTATGTGATCTACATCGCGCACCATCTAAATCCGCACGCCATAGAAAGCGATTGCCCCGGTTTAAATACGCAGTAATCCCCTTTTTTCTATGTGACCTATGTGTTTTAAGTGTATTCAATAAACCCACGCCTTCACAATCCTATCCTTCCTGTCAATATCCCGTATAATCCCCGCCTCAAAACCATTCTCAATAAAAATCGCCTTCACATCCTCTCCATACCGCTCGTTGATCTCCACAAACACCACTCCCGGTCTGTTCAAAATCTTCGCCGCCTGCTTCGCAATTGCCTTGTAGAAGACCAACCGATCGTTGTCGGGAACAAACAATGCCAGGTGCGGCTCATGCTCGAGCACATTCGGGCTCATCATCGACGACTCTGCCAATGCGACATATGGAGGGTTACTCACAATGATGTCTGCTTCCGTTACCGGCAGATCGTCATTGAGAATATCGTTCACAAAAAAATCAATGTAGGTATTGAACGTAAGACTGTTCCGGTGCGCCACTTCGATCGCTCCGTTACTAATGTCAGTAGCCGTAACGATTGCATCCGGCAGCTCGCAAGCAAGTGTCACTGCAATACATCCGCTGCCCACACCGACGTCCAGTACTTTCAATGACTTTCTACCCCTTGCGTGATCGAGGACCTCGCGTACAAGGAGCTCCGTTTCAGGCCTTGGGATCAATACATTCCGGTCTACGAAGAACAACCGGCCGTAAAACTCAGCCTCTTGTAAAATGTACTGAACAGGTTCGTTGCTGTTTATTCTTGTGATGATCTCTTCAAGCCCTTTTTCGTCGTAGGCGATCTCTTTGCCAGCCATGATCTGTTCGCGCCGGACACCGAACAGGCTGTGCATCACCAGGTAGGCGATGCTTTCGATCTCGCCGCCGCTTTCTGCGATCGTTATATCCGATACCATACGCCGAAAGAGGTCTTTGGAATTGGTACGCTTCTCCATGATCTTTGCAATGATAGCCATTCCCCATGACTTCGGATGAACGATACATGCAGCGTTGCTTCGACCTTGCCGCTAACGGCGCAGGGTTGGTAAGCCCCAATCCTTTGGTGGGCTGCGTCATCACGAACAACGGAGAGATCATCGGGGAAGGCTGGCATAAAAAATTTGGCGGGCCTCACGCCGAAGTGAACGCAGTCGCCTCTGTCAAAGACAAAAGCCTGCTTCCATCGTCAACCGTGTACGTCAATCTCGAACCGTGTTCGCACTTTGGAAAAACTCCGCCTTGCGCCGACATGCTGGTGGACCGTCGGGTGAAGAAAGTCGTCATCTCGAATATCGACAGCCACAAACTGGTCGCCGGCAAGGGCATTGAAAAGCTTCACAAGGCCGGTATCGAGGTCGTCACCGGGGTGCTCGAGGCGGAGGGCCGTTATCTCAATCGTCGTTTTTTTACTTACGTTGAAACCGAACGGCCTTACATTATTCTGAAGTGGGCCCAGACATCCGACGGATTTATTTCAAAGAACAGCAACGATCCTTCGCGCATCAGCAACGAATTTTCGCGACAGCTTGTCCATCGCTGGAGGAGTGAAGAAGATGCGTTTCTCGTTGGAACACAAACAGCCGCCGCGGACAATCCCAGGCTCAACGTGCGTGAATGGTCGGGACGTAACCCATTGCGTGTTGTAATCGACCGGTCACTGCGCCTCGATCCATCGCTTCACCTCTTTGACCGGCAACAGCCAACGATCTGTTACAATACAATTAAGAATGAAGACAACGCAAACCTCACTTTCGTAAAGATCGAAGCAAGTGACTTTTGCCTGGCCGTTGCGAATGATCTGCGCCGGCGTAAAATACAATCCCTTGTTGTGGAGGGCGGTTCGGAAACGCTCGGCCTGTTTATTTCTTCCGGCCTGTGGGATGAGGCACGCGTCCTGGTTTCTTCAATTGTTTATGGCGACGGACTAAAAGCCCCGTCACTTCCCGAAGAACCCGTATCGACGACGGACATCGGTGGCGATACGCTTTTGATGTATCAGAATTTCAGTGTGACGCCGGCGCCGTTGAAGTAAAGGCGCGGCTTTAGTTTATCCGCCCGTGCGTTTCCGTCCGGCGTGACGTGTCGGTCATTGTAGACCCTGATAGCCGACTCAGACCTGCTTTTGAACGTCTTGGAAAAAGGTATGGACGCCAGCAACAAGGCTCCCCCGGCCCCGGCCATGAGCCATTCGGGCTCGCCCCCGGATATCGCTGTAACGACCGGTATTGCAAGGAGGATGGCCCCGCTGAAACCAAGTATGCCACCAATGCGATAGTTCTTGGTGGCTATTTTGAATTCTTCCGAAGCCTGCGGGTCGATACTCAGGATCTCGCTAACCTGCCGGTGAGAGAGATAGAGGGTGTCGCGCATAAAATGAGCGCCTCCGAGTGTCTTGTGCATTTCGAGAGGCTGTGAAAACACCTCGTTTGAAATAAGTATCGCGAAGAGCGCGAAAATCAATCTGATCTTGAGCATGTACTGGGGCTATCGGAGCTGTGAATATAAAAGAAGTTCGATCAGCGGCGCAATACCTTTCTTGTTATCCGTATAATGAATGCAGAACAAGCCAACCCGACGGTTGCGCCGATTGCGTCGGCGAGCAGGTCATACAGGTCGAACGTCCTGCCCTCGACTTTAAGCTGGATAACTTCTGTCAGCAGGGCAAGCAAAAGGGCCGCAGCCAGCGCGATATACCATTTAGCGTTGAAATCGTGCACTACGGCCACCGTCCAGGCGAGGAAAATACAGAAGTGCGCTATTTTATCGAACCCGACAATTTTGATGTCGGGAAGGTGTGATCCCGGCCACGAAATAGCAACCAGTATGATCACAGTCATGATAATCGTAAGAAGATATTTCAAGGGAAAGAGTGAGTTTACCGCTACTGTTCGATCAATGCTCTTTTTTGTAATGCTCCTTGAGGACATCGCCGGCAAAGTCGTTGGTAAGATCTCTGACGGCCGTGTGTACGTGGTTAGCCTGAGTTTGGGTATTGTCGTACTCGATTTGAAGCATGGGTCCTTGTATCCGGTAATATGTCCCGGAGCCTGGCGTCGTGCTGCCGGCCCAGGCGAAGGCAAGGTTGTCGACGCCGGCCTTCTGGATCTTGTCCCACAGTTTCGATGAGAAGCCGAGCTCGTAATTCTTCACGAATAGGTTCAACAGCTTTATGAAAGCTTTTTGTTGATCGGCATTCAGGTCCTTATAAAAAATGCCCTTCGGCTCGAGCAGTTTTGCCTCGCGGTCATTCCCGGTAACGATCTCGGGAAGGGCTGTCTGAGAGAAGACGGCAACCTTCAGCTGATCGGCCGACAGTGTTTTCACGAAGGCGAACGCGAATTCCGTTTCATCTTTCAATAGCTGATCTCCCTTGTGGCTGCCGGTAGGCACCACGGCCGGGTTTGCGCCCAGGAACGAAGGCGTCGCCGCCTCCACTACACCGTTGAAATAAGTGAAGTTGAGCGAAAGGTGATGGCCTTCCAGGCGCCATCCCCACAACGAATTCATTTCAGGCTCACCGAAGAAGGTGACGAAGTATTTCTTAGAGTCGCGGAAGCCATCATTCGCGCCGCGGCCTTCCACCTCCCGAAGAACGCCTTCCAGTGACATCACTCCGGTGGCTTTTTTATAACCTTGTTCGCTGAGGAATATGACCAGGAGATCTTCGAGCGCTTTTTTCTGTGTGTCGTTGAGATCATACATCGAGGCGCCCCTGCGCGAGGTGGGCACGAAGTTCCAGTTGTACCGTTCGTTGTCGTCGTAGCTGAACATCAGTTTTTTCTTCACTGATGCATCGAGTGTGGTGAGGAATTTTTTTGCTGGCGCGACAAACTTGTCGTCTGCTGCCATTGACGACAGCGAGACTACCATACCGGCCAATAAAACAAATACTTTCACTCGTCGCATATCGAATTTTTCAAACTCTAAACTTCAAACTCCGAATTTCAACTCAGTCTCTTCGCTACTTCATCCCAGTTGATAACATTCCACCATGCGGCAACATACTCGTTGCGCTTGTTCTGGTATTTAAGATAATATGCATGCTCCCAAACATCGAGTCCGAGAATCGGTGTTCCTTTGAGCTCGCTGGAATCCATGAGAGGATTATCCTGATTGGGTGTTGATCCGATCTTGAGCTTGCCGCCATCGCTCACAAGCCATGCCCAGCCCGAACCGAAGCGTCCCATGGCCGTTGCGGCGAATTGCTCTTTGAACTTATCGACGGAACCAAAAGCGCCATTGATGGCTTCGGCGATCTTTCCTGATGGAGCGCCGCCGTTGGCTTTCATCACTTGCCAAAAGAAGTTGTGGTTCCATGCGCCGCCACCGTTGTTCTTTGCTTTCGCTGAAAGCTTCGAAGCGCCCGCGAAGAAATCTTTTTCGCTGGACGCAGTGATCTTCTCGGCAGCAATGGCATCGTTCACGTTCTTTATGTACGCAGTATGATGCTTGGTGTAATGTATCTCCATCGTAGTTGCGTCGATGTGCGGCTCGAGCGCGTTGTATGCGTATGGAAGAGGTACCTGCGAAAACTGAACGGCAGGTGCATTAAAAACAGATAACTTTTCTGCATGCGCAGCAAAGGGCAATGCGGCTGACAGAGCCCCGGCCTTCAATGAGGTCGTGACAAATTTTCTCCGGCTGATGTTTTCCATGATATTAATTGTTAAGGCTTGAAACAAGCAATACGAATGCCGGGCATGACTTTACCGGCGTCAGTAAAATTACCTAAAAATAACTAGCTTGCGATAATAGAAATCAGGAACTACGACCGTTCAACATCTAAACGTGACTCTATGAGTGAGCACTTGTACGAGCAGATTCCGTCACTCGACCTTTCAGATTTTAACAGCTCAGACCCGGCGAAGAAGAAGAAATTCGTTGAGGAGCTCGGTGCAGCGTACAACAGCATTGGATTCGTCGCCGTTCGTGGTCATTATCTTACCGACGATCTCACGGAAAAGCTTTATTCATCCATAAAACGGTTCTTCGCACAACAGGATCCTATCAAGCAAAAGTATGAGATCCCCGGCCTCGCCGGCCAGCGCGGTTATATCGGTAAAGGAAAAGAGCACGCCAAAGGCCGCAATACCGGCGACCTGAAAGAATTCTATCATGTAGGCCAGCAGGTCGACGACGACGATCCCATTAAAAAGGAATACCCCGACAACGTGTGGCCCAATGAGCTCCCCGAGTTCCGCGAGGTCGCCACCGAAGTCTACAGGCGGCTGGAGAAGACAGGCGTACAAATGCTAAAGGCTATCGCCCTTTATCTCAATTTACCGGAAAACTACTTCGACAGTAAAGTGAGGCATGGCAACAGCATCCTGCGTCCTATACATTACTTCCCCATCGAAGACCCGGATTCCGTTCCAGCCGACGCCGTTCGCGCTGCCGAACACGGCGACATCAACCTGATCACCCTGCTCATGGGCGCCAGCGCCGACGGCCTGCAAGTGCTCCGCCGCGACGGCAAGTGGATACCGATTACCGCACTTCCCGAACAGCTTGTCGTAAACGTCGGCGACATGCTCGAACGCCTCACCAACAAGAAGCTCAAGTCTACCATACACCGCGTCGTAAATCCACCGCGCCACCTGATGAACACACCGCGTTATTCGATACCGTTCTTTATGCACCCCAGAAGTGAGATGAGCCTCGCCGCTCTACCCTCAACAGTCGACCAGGAACATCCAAAACTGTGGGATGACATCACGGCCGGAGACTTCCTGAATCAACGCCTTCGCGAAATAGGGCTTAAGAAATAATCGTGATCAGAAGGGTCCGATATTTCATCTTTCTGAAAGATGTTGCGCGCCTTTCTGTCACTTGTTTCGGAGGACCACAAGCTCACCTCGCGCAATTCGAGGCTGTGCTGATAAAAAAACGCGGCTACCTCGATGAAGATGATCTCACGGAGCTCAACGCACTCGCACAAGTACTACCCGGCCCAACGTCCACTCAAACATTAAGCGCCATTGCTTACAGAGTCGGCGGTCCCAACCTGGCCTATCTCACCTTGCTTATCTGGACGCTGCCTTCCGTGGCCATCATGACCGCTGCCGGTATCATTGTCAGCAGCCTTGAAGCAAAACAAATGTCGTTCGAGTTCACCCGGTTTATCCAGCCGATGGCAGTGGGTCTGGTTGCCTTCGCCGCTTATACCATCGGTTTGAAAACGGTGAAGACCAAGACGGGTATTGCATTGATGATCGTAGCAGGCGTGGCAACTTATTTAATTAAAACCCCACTCGTGTTCCCGATCACGCTGCTGGTCGCCGGATCGATTACCGCATTCAAATACCGCAGTCATCCCAAAGAAGAGAAGAAGCAGTTCAACATCCGTTGGGAGAATTTCTTTTTGTGGATCGGCGTGTTGCTCATCGTTGGTGCATTGGGTCTCATAACGAAAGCGCTCGGTTATGGGGAAGTGTTGCTCCCGATCCGTTTATTCGAAAACTTCTATCGTAACGGCAGCCTCGTGTTTGGCGGCGGGCAGGTGCTCACGCCCATGTTGTACACGGAGTTCGTTCAGTACGCACCCAAGCGTTACCTGACGTCCGAAGAATTCCTTTCCGGTTATGCTTTGGTGCAGTCACTCCCGGGACCCCTGTTCTCGTTCAGCGCCTTTATCGGCGCCCTGGCCATGCGCGACTTCGGTGTGGGCGGCGAGATCGCGGGAGCGTTGATGTCTGCGCTGGGGATGTTCCTGCCGGGCACGTTCCTAATATTCTTTATGATACGTGTCTGGGAAAGCCTGAAAAAATACAGGCCCATACGGGCTTCCCTGGAGGGGATCAACGCAGCCAATACGGGCCTGATGGCGGCCGGGGCGATACTTCTTTTTCAACCGCTGGAAAATACCGTTATCAATTTCGCGATCACGATCGGCACATTTGCGCTGTTGACATTCACGAAGTTCCCCTCCTGGGCGATCATACTGATCGGGTTGGGATTGGGATTTGTGATCAGGTGACTTAGTGGCTGAGTTGAAAAATTACGGGTAACACCATTCTTTGTCTTACCGGTACTCCTCGTTGCTTGCCAGGACTCCATGACGGGGAGCTTTCAATGACACGCATTGCTTCTTCATCGCAGCCGGCACCAATCCCTTTTACCAGGCGCACATCGGTAACAGAACCATCGCGGTTGATCACAAATTCAACGTATACCTTTCCCTCGATACTCATACGGCGGGCCTGGGCGGGATATTTGATCTTCGATCCCACGTACCTGTAAAATGCTTCATAGCCGCCTTTGAATGAAGCCGGAGATTCAGGGCTGACAAAAGGTTCGTCCGTGGGTTCCTCAATAACGTCGATGGCCTTAAAGACCATGGGTTCAATTGGTCCGTCTATGGGCGTGACGTCGATGACAATTCTGATATCGTCCAACTCGTCCTCATCGGAAACTTCTTCGATCACGGGTGCTGAGACAATTGGTTTTGGCGGTATGATCTCCGTTCGGAGAACATCTACCATTGCTTCGAAATTGTCGGTGCGGCGTTGAACAAGATCCGCGATCGCCGCTTCGCTCCGTTTCCATTCGAATGCAGTCAATACGATCGACATTGTAATGAGAAGGGCAATGCTGAAGAACAAACTCGTCTTACGGGTCAGGTCAGCTTTGGGGTTCTTTTTTACTTCCATGACGCAATAGTTTGGTTTGATCCACTAATGCGATCACCGAGTACAAAGTCACATAAATAAAAAAACCCCGGTTATGCCGGGGTTTTTATTTATAAGCTTAAAAGTATTAGCCGAGCTTGAATGTGATAGGCAACACCATTCTTTGTTTAACGGGCTTACCACGCTGCTTGCCAGGTGTCCATGCGGGAGCGCTTTGTACAACGCGAACCGCTTCTTCGTCGCAACCGGCACCGATACCTTTCACAGCCTTAACGTCTGTGATAGAACCGTCTTTGTTGATTACGAACTCAACGAATACCTTTCCGTCGATACCCATACGGCGGGCTTGCGGAGGGTACTTCATTTTATCACCTACGAATTTGTAGAAGGCAGCCATACCACCTTTCGGAGCAGCCGACTCTTCAACAATCGTGAAGATCTCATCTACTTCTTCTTTGGGCTCTTCAGCCTTTACGGTGATCTCTTCCACCTTGGTGTCCTGTGACACTTCGATGTCGAGGTTAACTTGTATGTCTTCTTCGATTTCTTCTTCGTCAGGAACCTCCACGATCACCGGGGCCTGTACTTGTGGCGGGGGTGGCGGGGGAATATCGGTCGGAGGAACTTCGATCGTTTCCTCGAATACGTCAGTCCTTCTTTCAACAAGATCAGCAACCTTCGCTTCATACTGTCTCCATTCGAAGGCAGCTAACACGAGCGACATTGTGATCAAAAGTCCTATGCTGAAAAAGAATGTCGCGCTACGACCCAAGTCGGCTTTAGGATTCTTCTTTAATTCCATGTCTCGATAGTTTTTGGATTTCAAATATAAGTCAAGAATGCTGCCAAAGACAGTTGGTCACAAAAAAATGGAAAAATTTCTTGTGTTTTTTGGCCTCCAGAGGGCCTCCGACAAAATGTCTGCTGACCGGCCTTACTTCCTGTTCCCGTAAAACAGGGTAAAGAATACTGTGGGAAATATGCTCCGGTTAGGAGCTGAGGGCATGAGAACGATCTTGTTGGCGTAGGCGTCGACGAGGAAACCGGCTTCGAAGCCCGTTACCTGGCTTTTCATCGTCCCAAGCTCGAAATTAACAGCGGCCTTGAAGTTGGCTCCGATCTGGATCTTGGACTCCGACACGCCTTCGAAAAGATTACCGGTACCCAGAATGTCATTGTATGGAATATCCTGCGTGTAAGGTTGGTGACGAGTGGTATTGAACACATCTGTGCGGCGTTCGATGTAGTACGGCGCCATCAAGCCGATAGACGGACCGGCAGCGAACACGAGCTTCACCTCAACACCCTGCTGGGGGGCCTTTTTGAAAACGATGTAATCGCGTCCATACTGAGGCCTGATCGCATACAGATAACTGCTCTTGCCGAAAATGAAAAAATTTCCGGTGAATTGTGAGCTCCGGCGGACTTCCTGCGGATGCTTCACATTCATGATCTCGAAGCCGAATGTCTCCAATACTTTGTCGGAGATCTTACGGGCCTTTTTAAACACAAATCCTCCGATCAGACCACCGGAAGAATTCTTGTTAATGCCCCAGATAAACTCGGAATTATAGTCGTAGCTGTCCTGCGTCTGCGCGACAGCAGACAAGGATAAAACAAGTAATATGCAAAGGGAGATTATTTTCACGGCCAGGCGCATTCTTTCCGATCTACACAATAAATTTAGGGTTTATATCTACAACGCAAAAAACAATCCATCTGGTTTTATGGGTTCAATGACTGGCGAATATTTAGGCGAATTGCGGACTCGCGACAATCACCTGAAATCGGGGAATTCCATCATCACCGACGCCCCGGTCGATAATATGGGCAAAGGAGAGGCTTTTAGCCCCACCGACCTCGTCTGCGCCGCCCTCAGCAGCTGCATGATGACCATCATGGGACAAGTGGCCGACCGGGAAAACATCGATCTGACCGGTATGACCACGGAAATCAACAAAGTGATGGCTTCGAACCCCAGAAAGATCGCCGAGATCCACGTGTCGTTTACCCACCCCAACCTGCAGGCTGACGAGAAGCAAAAACAGAAGTTGAAAAATGCTGCTCATACCTGCCCGGTGGCGTTAAGCCTTTCGGATAGTATAAAACAGGAAGTTACTTTCAACTGGTAGTCAAACCCAGGAACTCGCGGATCTGCGATGGGTCGATTTCACTGTGTGATCGATGATACACTGCTTGTCCTTTATCGATGATAAGCACCTGCGGCGACTCATGTTCCACCTCGAACGTATTTTCCACAGCCTTAGACACATCGCGGTGAGCCCGGAGGTCGAGGTAATACATTTTCAACCCGGGGACATTGACGCCGGATGATTTCCGCTGAAGCCGGTACAGCACCATCGCGCTGATAGAACACGTTGTACTGTGCTTGAATATTAATACAGGATATTCCTGTGACTCGTTCCGGATAGCCTGAAGCTGGTCAGGTGAAACTAACTCGATCCAATTCATTCCAAAGAAGTTAATCTGCCCACATGCCCTTCTCCTTCTTGTCATACCTCAACTTGTTGGATTTATCCTTCAAGTTGGCCGGCTGTGACTCAGATTTCTGAAAAAGCTTTGTCCAAAATAACTTCATGTTGGTAACAATAGTTCGGTCTTCTTTTACATTGTTCTCGCCCTGGTTCACAAATTTCGCATCCGGACTTTCGCCATGCCGGTCGAAGAACTTCCTCATCTTCACATTTCCTTGGTAGTCTATTTTTCTTGCAGAGGCATGGTATAGTCCATCCAATGCATCGTCGGCGCTGTTGGGATTGTGTTTTCTTTTGCCGCTCACCTTCACACCGCTTGCGTAGTTACCGGCTTTATAATTCAACTCGGGTTTGATCTTCTTTGTCGCCTCGTCGACGGAATGAGGATTCTGAGTATAGTCTCTCTTCATCTTCAGGCGGGCCTGAATGTCTTCGTCGCGGTTTTTATCGTTCTTCTTATACTTCACGTTACCTTGAAATGAACCGGCTCTTGCGGCAGAGTTGGTAAGGTTGACCTGTGTTGTCGCCTTGCCCTCATTGTTCCAAAGAACATTGCTGTTGTTGATCGGATACTTCTCGGGTCGCTTCGCCTTGTTCCGTCCCTGGAAAGCGCCGGCAGCCAGCCCTGCTTTGGTACCCCGGATCTGCGTAGTTGCTTTTTCTTCGTTGTTCCAGAGTACGTTCGGAGAAGCTGCGATCTTACTCTTCCCGGGCTCACGTACCTTCTTGCGTCCCTGGTAGTAGCCGGCCCGGGCTACGTCTTTCGTTGCTTCGAGATGCGTTACCGCTGTCTCTTTGTTGTTCCAGAGTTTGTCCGGCGTAACCAGGAATTTTCCTTTCTCCGGACCGCGTGTCTTTTTCCTTCCCTGAAAATTTCCGGCTGCTGCTGTCGCGCGTCCGCCTTCGAGCTCTGTCACGGCTTTGTTATCGTTATTCCAGAGCTTGCCACTGAGGCTCCCGCTGAACTTATGCGGTTTCGTGGCCTTCAGGTATCCAGTGAAGCCTGCTCCCTGGTCAGAAAAATCTTTCAACGATGTCTTGGTGTGACCGGAAAATCTTCCGGCACGGTTAGCCCCTGCGGGGAGGAGTTTACCCTGGACCGGTGTGTTATCGTTGTTCCAGAGCTTGCCGCTCCCACTGCCTTTGAACTTGAACGGCTTCGTCGCTTTGATGTATCCAGTGAATGCGCCACCCTGATCTTCAAAGAATTTTCCTCCGCGACCGCGCCCTGAAAATCTGCCGGCCTGGTATGCGCTGGCGGGAACTCCCTTACCCGCGATCGGAGTACGGTTATTGTTCCATAGCGCGCCGGCCTTACCACCTGTGAATTTATCGGGCCTTCTGGATTTCAGATAGCCGGAGAATGCTCCACCCTGGTCCTGCATGTTCCTGCCGTCGATGCCTCTTGTTTTCTTGAGTCCGCCTGCGAGTGCTGCCGCGCCGATGCCCGGCGTTTTGGTTTGAACGGGTTTGTTGTTCCTGAAAAGTCCCGATGTGGAACGGAAGCCTGAGTATTTATGAGTACCCGGCGCTTCTGCGCCTCCTGGAATTTTCTTTCTCAAGCGGTAGCCGGCGATATCGTTCAGCCACCCGCCCTTCGCCTCTGAACCGGAAATGAATTTGCCACTGCGTTTTCTCCCGGGCGTCATGTCGCCGTGAGGTCTGCGTCCGAAGAAGGCAAGTGTATCCCTGCCGGTAAGTCCCATGCCTGCAGAGCGGAAGTTTCTATTTCGGAGGGGACGTCCTGTGAGATCGCCCGTCCTTGCACGCTCGCGGATCTTCATCTTTCCCCAATAAACATTTTTGCGGCCACGTGTCACGAATGGTTTCTGCCCGGAAGCAGTGACCACAGACTCTCTCCAGTTCTTTGGAGAGGTGCTTGTGCCTATGCGTTTCGCTCTTGCAACTTTAGCCTTATTGTCGAATGCTGCATCTCTGCCCGAAGGTTTTTTGGTAACGTATTTCGAATACCGGGTCTTCTGACTGTAAGTATTGTTGAGTCTCCCTGTCTGTGATTTGGGCGAGTAGAAAGGCTGTCCTTTGATGTCTCCCTTCCATGCCCTCTCGGCGCGTTGTGGTGTTCGCTTCACGATCTTCCTGCCGGAAGCTGTCTTTGGATCACGGGATCTAAATGGCTGGTCACCCATCGGGCGACGTGTGGTGAATTCACGCTGCGGGTATACGTTGCGGCCGGTCTCTTCTGCCGACGAGGGTTTTATCTTCCTTGGTTTGTAACCGGAGACGTCTCCCTGCCATGAACGGTCGGGATCGGAACGACGCCTTTCTTTCGAAGCGAAGCGTTTGTCGGCGCGGACCGGTGCAGGTCTGTCCGTTACACGGCGTGGCTGTTGTTTGGTGGTACCCGGCTGCGGGATGCCTACGTTAGCCCGGTTAGCCGACGACTTGTTCTTTGTCCGGAGACGCCTTCCGGCGATGTCACGGGTGGTTGCTTTGGATTTTTTCTTGACGGATTTTCCCTTCGTCTGACGGACGGTTTTCTGGTTGTCGACGGCACGGTCGCCCTTGGTGTTTTGAGCCAATGCCGGTGCGGCATAGACGATTGCAGCAAGGATGAAAAGGGCCCAGACGGTATGTTTTATTAGTGTTGCCAAAAAATTGCCGGAAAAACCAACAATTTACTAAAAACGCCCGAATCGCGGCCTTAGTCTAAAATTTCAAAAGCTCCTCCAGTTTGGCCTTAATTCTCCCTTTAGGCAGGAAGTTGTTTTCAAGCGTCGGCGCGAATGGTATCGCTGTATCGAGTGAAGCTACCCGGACAACAGGAGCATCGAGATCCCTGAAGCAATGTTCGCTTATCCAGGCGGCTATTTCTCCCCCGACCCCGCCCGTAAGCGTGTCTTCATGAAGCACCATCACGCGACTGGTCTTTCTGACCGAAGCGGCGACGGTGTCTTTGTCCCATGGGAGTAATGTCCGAAGATCGATGATATCCGCTTTCACTCCTTCCATCTGCGTCACGATTTCTTTCGCCCAATGAACGCCCATGCCGTAGGTGACTATGGTCACGTCGTCGCCTTCGGATACGAGCGCAGCTTTACCGATCTCTATGGTGTAGTAATCATCGGGGATGGTATCCTTCGCAGATCTATAAAGCAACTTGTGTTCGAAATACATGTAGGGATTCGGGTCTTCGATGGCAGCGCACAAAAGTCCTTTCGCATCGAATGGGTTCGACGGGTAAACGATTTTTAAACCGGGAGTATGAAAGAACCATGCTTCGTTGCTTTGAGAATGGTACGGGCCTGCGGCTGTGCCGGCGCCTGTTGGCATTCTCACCACGACATCGGCGGGCTGGCCCCAGCGCCAGTGTGCTTTCGCGAGGTTGTTCACGATCTGATTGAACCCTTCCGTCACGAAATCGGCAAATTGCATTTCGACCATCGACTTGATGCCTTTGATGGAAAGCCCAAGTCCCGCACCGACGATCGCGGACTCACATAGCGGTGTGTTGCGAACACGGTCTTTGCCGAACCTGGAAACAAAACCATCGGTGATCTTGAACACACCGCCGTATTCGGCAATGTCCTGTCCCATCAACACGAGGTTATCGAAACGTTCCATGCTTTGCCGGAGGCCGTCGCTGATCGCGTCGATGAATCTTTTTTCGGAAGTCTTACCGGCTGGCACGACGACATGCTGTGTGAACGGAGCATACATGTCGTTGACCTCATCTTCGGTGTTGGCGACAGGGTGTGTTTCGGCGAAAGCTTCTTCGAGGCCCTGGTCGATCTGCTTCTTCAATCGCTTTCTCGTTTCATCGACCGATTTCTTATCGAGAACGCCGTCTTTCAACAGGAATGATTCGTAGTTCTCCAGCGGATCTTTCGCAGCCCACTCTTCGAGCAGCTTCCTGGGGACATACTTGGTGCCGGAAGCTTCTTCGTGTCCGCGCATCCGGAACGTCATGCATTCGAGCAACACGGGCTTCGGATCCTTCCTCATTTTTTCCGCGAGAGACGTTACGGTCTCGTACACTTCAATGATGTTGTTACCGTCGACCTTGACGCCTTCGATACCATAGCCGATGGCTTTATCGACGAATTGCTTACACCGGAACTGTTCATTGCTCGGTGTGGATAATCCGTAGCCGTTGTTCTCTACCAAAAAAATAACAGGGAGATCCCAGACTGCGGCAACGTTCAATGCTTCGTGAAAGTCGCCTTCGCTTGTACCGCCGTCGCCGTTGAAGACTACTGTTATTTTCTTTTCCTTTTTCAGTTTCGAAGCGAGTGCGATGCCGTCGGCCACACCGTTTTGCGGGCCGAGGTGGGAGATCATTCCCACGATATGATGTTCGTTGGTGCCGAAGTGAAATGAACGGTCGCGGCCTTTGGTGTAGCCCATCATCGTACCCTGCCATTGTGCGAACAGCCGGGCGAACGGGATCTTGCGGCCTGTAAACACGCCGAGGTTCCTGTGCATGGGCAGAATATATTCGTCGGGCTGAAGGGCCTGTGTAACACCCACTGCTATCGCTTCCTGGCCGATACCGCTGAACCACTTGCTGATCTTATTCTGTCTTAAGAGGATCAGCATTTTCTCTTCAATCAGTCGGGAAAAAAGAATGCCTTCGTAGAGGCCGGTGAGTGTTTGGTCGGAGTGTTTCTTGCGGCTGAATTTCATTGACGGAAATTTCGACAACAAGTTATAACTTATCGGGATGAAATACTTAGTGCTGATAATTGTCGTGGCCATCATGGCGTCGTGTTCCAAACCCGCGCCCCGGTTGTCGGAACGCCTGGACAGTCTCTTTAACGCCCAGGTAAAACCAAATGGCCCCGGTGTGGCCGCGCTGGTTTCAATTGGCGACAGCATTGTGTTTTCGAAATACTATGGTATTGCCGACCTGAAGACAAAAGAACCGATCACCGATAAAACGCTCTTCAATCTTGGCTCGATCTCAAAGACATTTGTAGCGAATGGCATCCTCATGCTTCGCGACGAAGGAAAGCTCTCGTTGAATGATAGCGTGATCAAGTACTTTCCTGAATTCAAGAACAAAGACATCGGACGCAAGGTGAAGATCTCGCACCTCCTCACGCATACTTCCGGGTTACCCGACATCCGCCCGGTGTCGGAACAAAGAGAATTTTATCTGACAGCCAACGATGCTGAGAACTGGCAGCCGGTAACACAATGCGACTCGCTTGTGTTTGAGCCTGGAACACAATTCGAGTATTCAAACCCCGCGTTCAACGGTCTCGCGCTGATCATCGAAAAAGTGAGCGGGCAAAAGTGGCAGGACTTTATTGCGGACAGGATCTTCAAGCCCGCGGGAATGACGACAAGCACCATCACGGACGGACCACACCCGCAGTCGGGAGTGTCGCACGGTTATGTGCTGGAAGACGGACGATGGTCTGAACTGGATTATGGCGAAGAACCGACGTTCTGTGCTGCCGGAAACGGCGGTGTATGGAGCTCTGTAGAGGAGCTGATCAAATATCAGAAAGCCATGGAGACGGCGGCATTCTCCACACCGGCAACGATCCTTCAATCGAAGACAATCAATAGCCCCGAAAACTGGGCTGGCAAGGAAGCCCCCTTCATCGGCTGGTCGTGGTTTATTGAAAAAACACCGGATGGAGTAAAAACTGTAGGGCATACCGGTACACAAGGCGGTTTTTACTGCCATTACGTGACTATGCCCGACAAGAAGATCTTATACCTGATGTTAGCCAACTTTCCGATTGAACGGGAGCTTTTGAATGACGAGGTGATCAGGATCCTGAAGCAAGAGGGATTGTGAACTCGAAGGCCGTTCCCACATTGATGGTGCTCTGAACAGATATTGTTCCGCCGTTTCTTTCCACGAATTCTTTACAAACAGCAAGACCGATACCGGTACCCTTCTCGAGCTGTGTGCCTGTTACGGAAACACCATGAAGTGTAAATAGTTTCTCGATATTCCCTTCAGGGATACCGGTGCCGGTATCTGAAACCCTGACAGCGATACTTCCATTTTTCCGGAATGCGCTTAGTCCCACTTTACCTCCGGGATGTGTGAACTTGATGGCGTTGGAAACCAGGTTCCGCACTACGGTCTGGATCATGTTCATATCGGCATAGACCTGCAGGTCCGGACTATCCTCGATCGTGAGATGGATGTTCTTCCGCTCCGAATCGGCACGAAGCACCTGTGTTGATGTGACCAGCAGCTGATGCAACAAAAACGCCTCGCGGTTCGGATGGAACTGATCGCCTTGGATCTGCATGCGCGACCACTGGAGGAGGTTGTCGAGGAACTCGGCGGTAACGTCGAGACGCCCGCCGATTTTCTTTATAAATTTCTTCAGCTCCTCCGGTGAGAGCGTGTCCATGTCGACCATGTCGAGGATCCCTTGTAGCGAGATCAACGGACCACGAAGGTCGTGCGATACGATCGAGAAGAGCTTATTCTTGATGTTGTTGCTTTCTTCGAGCTCCGAATTTTTCTGGCGGAGCTCTTCGGTGCGCAGATGCACTTCGCGTTCGAGTCGTTCTTTCTCTTCGTGCTCACGCATCAGTTCACGCTCTTTGGCGAGCAGGTTTTCTCTTTGAAGAATGTTGAAACGGTCTCCGAAAGCGAAAGAGATCAGCAGCGTTTGCAGAGCGCCGCCCACATAAAGCCCGTGGTCCACGAGCCAGATGTCGCCGATCACTCCGACATTTCGAAGCAACAACAGTATTCCGAGCACCAGTATCGTTCCCCATGCGAGAAGAAAATAGCGGGCGGGCCTGTACCTGCGAAAGCAGTAGATCGCGCTGATCAGTATTGTCGTGAAATTGACCAGCGCCAGCAACCTCATCGGCAGATATGAAATATAATCCTCGAGTCCGATCGCGAGGAGCGCGAAAATGACAGCCACTGCTGCGATGGCCATGAGCGTGCGGTCGAGCCAGAAATTGATCGTCTTCAGCGCCAGGAAAGAACGCGTCAGTGCTACGGATGCCACGATGAACAAGGGCGAGGCGAACGCAGCAACGATCCTATTCAATTCCGGCCATTCCGGATTAAAGAAATAGAAACCGTAACCGTTGTAGTATGTGATCACATTCGTGGCGGCAATCAACGTAAGAACATAGTAAAGCATTGACTTGTCACGAACCGATAGGTACAGGAAAAGGTGATAGAAGATCATGATCAACATGAGGCCATAGAACAGTCCATGAGCGAACTGCTGTTCGTACCCGTCGTCACGCAGACCTTCAGGGGACCAGATGGTAACCGGAACTTGCACGGCGGAGGTCGACACGATCTTCAGATAGATCGCCTCCCTGGTGTCGGGTTTGATTGCAAACGGGAACACGAAGTTTTTGTGACGCACGGCACGTGTCGACATCTTATACATGTCGCCAGAATACTGCAGCGACCAGTTGCCCGATGCATCGGCGGAATAGAATTCGATATGATCGAGTAACGGAAAAGCTACTTCGAGAAACCAATCGGTCCGCGACGAACGGTTCTCCACATCGAAGCGAAACCAATGGATGTCGCGGTCGTAACCCAGCGATACGCTTTTAGTGTCGAGAAAATTAAAATTCAACCTGGATACGCCAAGGATGTCGAGTTGAGGATCGGTTGTGCGGAGGTGATACATTCCGGCGACGGTTGCCCCATCGGTATTGTCGGTAAGGACCACCTGCGCCTGTGCATAACTCACACAGCCGGATACAATGATTGCCAGAAGGAAAGGTTTCATCTACGCTTGCTGGATGCCCGGGGAAAAGCATCTCTAAAAAGTAGAAGAGGCTTGCCAGTGCTTTAGCAAGCCTCTTCGAGAGACAAATATAGAAAGTATGATTGTTAAACTACTTTCTTGCGGATCAATTTCGCGTAAGTCCTGCTTACGGGGAAGCTCTTTCCGCTTTGCATTTTCACAACCATACCACCATTGAAGTGGCGTTCAATCTCCTTCAGGTAGTTTACATTCACGATTGTTGACCTGTGTACACGAATGAATACTTCCGGGTTGAGTATTTCTTCGAGCTTACCGATACCCGACGAGCTCACGAACTGATCGGCCTTGGTGGTAATGATGGTATAATCGCCGGAAGCTTCGAGGTACACGATCTCATCGACGGGAAGATTGAACAACTTTTCGGACTTCTGTACGAATATGTGTGTATCGTAAGTGCCCTTGCGTTCACTTTTCATCGACGACAGCAGGTCTTCGATAGAGCTGTGCTCCAGTGTCTTTCTCTTCAGCGCGCGGTTAACAGCGTTCCGAAAACGCTCTTCGTCCAGCGGCTTCAGCAGATAATCGACAGCATTCTTTTCAAACGCCTTGATGGCATACTGATCGTACGCGGTCACGAAGATCACGTACGGCTCGTGTTCAACATCTTCAAGAACGTCGAAGCCTGTCATGCCAGGCATCTGGACGTCGAGAAACACGATATCCGGTTTTAGCTTGTCGATCTTCTCAACAGCATCTGTTCCCTGGTCAGCTTCATCCAGTATTTCTATGTCAGGATAATTCTCGAGATACTCCTTGAGGAGATCTCTGGCCAGTTTTTCGTCGTCAACAATAATGCAGGTGGTACTCATTTGACTGATTTTGATTTTAGAACCTTAATAAACCCTTAATAAACCCTTATTAAACCTATAATAAACCCTATCTAATTTAAGTGAATTTGCTCTTCGATGATCTCTTTCTTCCTATCGGGAACGGATTCGTGCTGCAGTTTCTTGTCTTCAATGTAAAAACTTACAGAATATCCCCGGTCAGTGGCCCTGACGCGCAGCCCCGACTGTGGCCCGAAATAGCTTTTCAATCTCAGATCTGTGTTTGCCATGCCGACGCCACTGCTGGATCCGTCCATAACTTTTTTGGCATTGACACCGAGGCCGTTGTCTTTCACTTCGAAGAAGACGATACCGCCGGCACGCCTGACAGACAAGTAAATTGTCCCTCCCTCCTTCTTCGGCGCGATCCCGTACTTCACGGAATTTTCAACCAGGGGCTGAAGGATCATCGGTGGTATGCGCATACCGAGGCAGGTGGGATCGATCTCTTTCACAAAGATCAGTCGCTCTCCGAAACGCACTTGTTGAATGAGAATATAGTTTTCGATGAATTCGATCTCGTGCGTGAGCTTCACCATTTCACCGTTGTGTGAGTCGAGTGCGTAACGGAATATGTCGGACAACTGGGTGATCACTTTTCTCGCTTTCTCTTTGCTTGAATGCACCAGGGTGCTGATCGAGTTCAGGGTATTGAAGAGGAAGTGAGGGTTGATCTGCGACTTGAGCAGCGAGATTTGCATTTCCTTATTCTTGAGCGCGAGCTCGCTCTTCTCCTGGTCTTTTTTCTGCAATCCCTGAAAGTAGCTGATAATGTAGAATACGCCTACCGTGATGATATATTGATCGTGAAAACGAATGGCATCCCAGCTGAGGAGCTCCACCATGTGCTCCTGCCAGTGTTCAAAATATACAAGACCTTCGATGTAATCGTTAAAGTAGTACGACAAAGTACCCATGATGAAGTAGAAACTGATAATACCGCCGATGTGACCGCCGATCTGTATCATCGGCTGGAATCTGGAAAGCCAGTATGTCCAGATAAAGATCAACAGGATGCTGATACACAGCGCCTCAAACAGGAACAAGGTGTTCCACAGGACGTAGGACTGCGGCGTAAAGAACTTCCACTCAACAACGCCGCTGATAGCAAAATTTATAGCATGCCACGTACAGATCAGCAAGTAGGCTTGCTTCCAAATCCGGGGAATGTCATCCAACCACTTCACCTTGTAAATTCTTTAATAAAGTTAAAGATTCATTAATTATTAGCGGTGGACGGCCATTACGAGAGTTAAAGCATTCATTTTGGCGGTGAATGAACGGGACGGGTTAATTTTCAAAATTGTATCTTTAACCGCCCACGTGTTACCAATGGGTCGCTGTTGCCATACAACGAATATGCCACGAATATTGATCATTTTCCTTTGCCTGATTTCAACCGTGGCCGTCTCCCAAAGGTTGACCGTTAGTGCAAAAGTGATCGCTAATGCAACCAAGGAACCACTGGTTTTTGCCAGCGTGGGCATCAAGGGACGGTCGTTGGGCACAATTACCAATCTTCAGGGCGACTTCGATTTTCACATACCCCCGGAGTACAGGAACGACGTTTTGGCCATCAGCATCCTCGGATACCGGAATTTCGAAGCCCCGGTTTGGACTCTCATCGACAAGTCCGACCTGGTGATCGAGCTCGAAAAAACCACTTTCGTACTGCAGGAGGTTGTGGTTAAAGATTCACTCACTGGCGGAGATGTGCTACGCATCGCCCTTTCACGCATCGACCAGAATTACCCGTCGGAACCGTACCTGATGGACGGGTTCTACAGGGATATCAAGAAAGTGAGCGGTACATACATCTCGCTGCTCGAGGCAGCCACGAAGATCTATGACGAAGACTACAAAGCGCCACGTAACAAATTCAAGCTTCGTGAACGTGTGGCATTGATGGAAGTGCGCCGGAGCCTCGGTTACGGTAACAAATTCACGGCTTACTTCGAGCAGGACAATCTCCTTGAAGAGCTGTTGTTGCAGAACAGCATCAAGTATCGGCAGTTTCCTGACGAGGAAATTTTCTACGACAGCCTGAAGAGAGGAAAGGATTCGTACTACAACGGGCATGATATCTTCGTTCTCAGTCACTCCCACGATTACAACCTGAAAATTTTCGTTGACAAGACCAACTTCGCCATCATCCGCCTTGAATTCGAGTCGGGCGCCACGAGTAACATGACCAAGCGAAGCGGCATGATCAGTCGTTTCGTCTATCTCAAACGGGTTGTCGATTTCAGACAGTTCAACGGAAGGTTCTATCTCAACTACATCTCACTCGATTCACGCATCAACTGGTACGATATCCGTACAAATGAGTTGAAGTTTGAAACAGAGCTGTTGCAGAATCTTCTCATCAATGAGATTGACAGCGAAGCCGAAGAACGGATCGGGACAACAGAAAAGATGAAAAGCTACGGGCTTCAATACCAGGACCTGCCATACAATAAAGACTTCTGGTCTAACTACAACGTGATCAAGGATAGTCCGCTGGATAACAAGATCATTGAAGACCTGGAGAAACAAGGGCCTCTCGAAAAGCAGTTCCAGGATAACCGATAGTGGGGGTACGGATTATTGCAAATGGCCGTCATTTGAAGTATCATTAATGCAAAAGTTGGCATTAATGGCCCCGCCGGTTCCAATCGACAATTTGCAGTCTGCCCTGTTGGAGCAGGTAAGAAAACTTCTCCCATCCAACATTTCACTAGCTGACGAGCTATCGGAACTGCTGAATATCAGCCGCGACAGCGCGTACCGCCGCATCCGTGGTGAAACCGTACTCTCCCTCGACGAAGCCAAGAAGCTCTACGATCGTTTCGGTGTCTCGATCGATGCGTTGTTTTCTCAAGACTCCACGATGGCGTTGTTTCATCATCGTGCGCTATCACTCGAGTATCCTCTCGATCAATGGTTGAAATCCGTCGCGAGGAACCTCGAGACGATGGAGAACATGGAAGCGGGGACAAAGCAGATGATCTTTGCCGCGAAAGACATCCCGATCTTTCACTACTTCCGTCTCCCCGAGATGTCGGCGTTCAAAATGTTCTTCTGGCTCAAGTCCATCATCAAAGATCCCAAGTACGCACAGAAACTGTTTGATGATCACGCGATCTCATCGGAGCTCATGTCAACGGGTAAGAGTGTTTGGAAAGCTTATTCCAATATTCCCGGGGTCGAGATCTGGACCGAAGAAGCTGTTAACGATACGCTGAAACAGATCGGATATTTTTATGAGTGCGGGTATTTTTCCGCAAAGTCCCAGGCCACTTTGCTTTGTGATCAATTGCTACAGATCAACAATATGATCCGCGAAGAGGCGGCAGAAGGTAAGAAGTCTACCGGTGTCGATTTCCAACTTTACGAGAACGAGATCCTTATTGCCGACAATACCGTACTGGCCAAGTTAGGGGACAAACGTTCGGTGCACATCAACTACAACAGCCTCAACCTGCTGACGACTTTCCAAGAGTCGTTCTGCGAGAGGACAGAAGTTTATCTGAATAATCTCATCAAGAATTCTATACTGATCAGCGCAACAGCAGCCAGGGAGAGGAATAAGTTTTTTAATAAGATGAATGAGAGAGTGGAAGGTTTTAAGAAAGGGCTCATTTAACGACGGGGTTGACCCGGTCCCCCGGGTCAAGCCGGAGGATGGCCGGCAATGCAATGACAGCTAGAGCGACGCTTCCGCTTCTTTAAGGAGCTCTTCTTTGTCGATAGGCACTACGCCGACATGCTGACACACCAGTCCACCGCCGAGATTCGATAGGCCGGCAATGAGCTTTGGCTCCAGGCCGAGGGCCACACACAATGCCGCAATGGCCACTACGGTGTCGCCGGCGCCCGATACATCTGAAATCTCGCGGTGATGAGCCGGCAGCTTCAGCTTACTGTCTTTGTAACTGATGTACATTCCATGCTCGGAGAGAGTCGCCATCACACCGTCGGCCTTCAGCTTACTCTTCAGTTGCTCGACCGCTTTTTCAACCTGGTCGATTCTCGACGCGTCGACTTCTACTTTCAGACCTTCGCGGAGCTCTTTCAGGTTGGGCTTGAACAACGTCACATTTTCGTAGGAGAGGAAATTCCTCCGCTTGGGATCGACGACGGTCGGTATGCCTTTCTTGCGGGCAAGCTCCACGGCGCGCCTGATCACGCGGGCATTGATCGTTCCCTTGTCATAATCCTGGAAAATAACGACGTCGCTTTTTGGTAACAGCTCTGAGATGCGTTCAATGATCTGCTTCTCTTCTTCGGCACATGCCTCACGATCGGTCTCCTCATCGACGCGAACGACGTGCTGATGACTGGCAATCACGCGGGTCTTCTCGGTGGTGGGCCGGCTGTTGCTCACGACGAGTCCTTCTTCGCTAACGTTAAGTTTTTTGAGACATGACCGCAGCTTGATGGCAGCATCGTCGTTACCGACCAGTGAGCAGATGAGCGGCGTGGCGCCGAGTGCATGAACGTTGACAACCACGTTGCCCGCTCCGCCCAGCCGATAGTCCCGTTTCTTCACCGTGATCACCGGTACAGGCGCTTCCGGCGACATCCGGTCGACAGATCCCCAGATATAGCTGTCCAGCATGACATCACCGATGATAAGTACTTTCAACCGGTCGAAGTCGCTGAATATTTTCCGGAGATTGCTCAAGTTGTTGTTCTGTCAGTTGAGTTTCGCCAACGCGTTCTTCATCCGGGCCATAGCCTCTCTCAGGTCCTTTTCGGATGCGGCATACGAAAGACGCACACAGGCTTCCTCGCCGAATGCGCCGCCTGGCACCAGTGAAACATGACCTTCTTCGAGCATGTAGAGGCAGAAGTCGTCGCCGTTGCTGATCTTCCTGCCGTTGACCGACTTTCCGTAATACGAGCTTATGTCGGGGAAGAAGTAGAACGCACCCTTCGGGTAGTTAGCTTTCACACCGGGGATCTCTTTCAGTAGATTGTACACGATGTCGCGACGCTGACGATATTCCTCCACCATTTTCAGGGTAGGATTTAAATCGCCGGTGATAGCGGCAAGGGCGCCGCGTTGCGAGATCGAGCAGTTCGCCGATGTGAGTTGTCCTTGTACTTTGGTTGAACCGTCGGCGATCCATTTCGGCGCTGCGATATATCCTATGCGCCAGCCGGTCATTGCGAAGCCTTTCGCAAAGCCATTCACGGTGATGGTCCTGTCTAACATACCGGGAAGCGAGGCGATGCTTACCTGTTCTTCGCCGAACACGATGTGTTCATAGATCTCGTCGGCGATCACCAGCAGGTTTGGATGCTTCAGCACGACATCGGCGATAGCCTGGAGCTCGTTGCGTGTAAATACCGATCCGGTAGGATTGCACGGTGACGAGAAGATGATGGCTTTCGTATTCTTCGTAATGGCTTTCTCCACCTGGGCGCCAGTTACCTTGAAATCATTTTCAAGTGTTCCCTTTACGATCACAGGTGTTGCTTCGGTAAGGCGGACGAGCGCATCGTAGCTTACCCAATAGGGTGAGAACACAATCACTTCATCGCCGGGATTGAGCAGCGCGATCATGACGTTGGCGATCGATTGCTTGGCGCCGTTCGATACAACAATATTTTCGGCCTTATAGGGCACGTTGTTTTCCTTCTGATATTTCGCAGCGAGAGCTTCGCGGAGGTCGGGATAACCGGCTACGGGAGGATATGAAAAGAACTTACCGTCGTCGATCGCTTTCTTAGCCGCTTCGCAGATGTGCGCCGGAGTTTTAAAATCCGGTTCGCCCAGGCTGAGGTTTATAACATCGATGCCGCGGGATTTGAATTCGCGTGCTTTTGCAGCCATCGCGAGTGTGGCCGATTCTTCGATCGCGTTGATCCGGTTAGAGAGTTTTTGCATAGTCGTAATTCGTTGTCATTATTCGTTATTCGCAACAAGTCGAGTTCTTTCCGAGTGGCGATTTTAGAATATAGATTATGGGGGAAAAAACCGGTCGCAAAAATACAGAAATCTCTCACGGATCGCACGGATCGCACAGATTAGTGCAGTTCTTTTTCCGTGCGATCTGTGCGATCCGTGAGAGGTGTATTTGGAGATGTATCTAGTTAAAAAGAGTTCTTCCCATAATACTCCGCCCCAACGTAATCTCATCCGCGTACTCGATCTCTCCTCCTACCGGAATACCTCTCGCAATCGATGTAACCTTGACGGGAAAGTCCTTCAGTTTCTTGTGGATGTAAAAGGCGGTGGTGTCCCCTTCCATGGTGGGGCTTAAGGCCAGGATGATCTCGCGGATCTCTCCTTTGGAAGCGCCGACGCGTTGTATCAGCGACTCTATCTTCAGTTCCTCCGGCCCAACGCCGTGTACGGGCGAGATGATGCCCCCAAGCACGTGATAGGTACCCAGGTATTGTGCCGTGTTTTCGATTGCCATCACATCCTTGCCTTCTTCCACCACACACAGCATGGCGCGGTCGCGACGATGGCTTTTACAGATATTGCACTGTTCGTCGTCGCTGATGTTGTGGCAGGTTTTGCAGAACCGGATGTTGGCCCGGAGCTTCTGCAGCGCTTGGGTGAGGGCTGTCGTCTTATTCTCGTTTTCCTTTACGAGGTGCAGCACAAGGCGCAATGCAGTCTTCTTGCCGATGCCCGGAAGCTTCGACATTTCGTTCACTGCGTCTTCGATCAGTTTTGAAGGAAACTCCAATTTTTAGCCCTTAAATTATTTACAAGATTATACGATCCTCGCGTCGATACCAGCTTCACAGATTGCTTCTTTCATCGGTTTGAGCTCGTCGAACGAACCTGTTTTAACCGTGCATTTGCCCCGATAGTGGATGATCCAGGTACATTGTTCCGCCTGTTCGGGCGAATGCTTGCAGACCCTGACCAGCGTCGTTGTGACATGATCGAACGTATTGATATCATCATTGAATACCACCAGGCTTTTTACATCGGTAGTCTCAACCACTTCCAATACTTCCACCGTTTCCTTCTCCTGGCCCGCAGCGCTCATCCGATCGATGTTATTTTTTTCAAAAGTAAAAAAATACAGTGTATTTTTCACGCAAAGACCAGAGCGCTACTTTCGGTACTTTACATGAATAAACTCAATTTTTAAATGACTCCGGCACTCGTTGTCACCATCATGACGATCTATTTCGCGGCGCTGATCGCGATATCATGGGTCACATCACGTGGAGCTGATACCAACACATTCTTCACAGCCAACAGGCAATCTCCATGGTACCTGGTGGCTTTCGGTATGATCGGTTCTTCACTCTCGGGAGTGACTTTCATCTCCGTTCCCGGAAACGTGGGCGCAATCGGTCTGGGATATTTCCAGGTTGTGATCGGATACCTGGTCGGTTACTGGGTCATCATTCTTGTGCTGATGCCATTGTATTACAGGCTCAACCTCATCTCGATCTACACGTACCTCGAACAGCGATTCGACACCTGGTCCTATAAAACGGGAGCGTTCTTTTTCCTGGTATCGCGGTCGCTCGGTTCCGCCCTCCGCCTCTATCTTGCAGCAACAGTATTACAACTCTTTTTGTTCGATGCCTGGGGTGTTCCCTTCATCGTAACGGTCGCTACCACCATCCTCCTTATCTGGATCTACACTTTTAAAGGCGGCGTGAAGACAATTGTTTACACGGATTCATTTCAGACGCTTTTCCTGGTGACGGCGGTATGCGTCGCCGTGTGGCAGATCTCTTCTCAACTCGGTCTCTCGTTCGGGCACATTGCGGATATCTTCAGCACCAGCAAGTATTCGAAGATGTTCTACTTCGACGATCCGAATTCGACGATGTTCTTTCCTAAAATGTTCCTGGGCGGAATGTTCATAACGATCACCATGACGGGCATGGACCAGGAGATCATGCAAAAGAACCTTACGTGCAAAAACATCGGGGAAGCACAGAAGAACATGTTCTGGTTCAGCCTCACGTTGGTTGTCGTTAACCTGTTGTTCCTCCTGCTGGGCGCACTCCTTTATATATATAGTGAGTCTAATAACATCGCCTTACCCGCGTCGGGCGACGCACTGTTCCCCTCACTGGCGCTCAACCATCTCGGACTTGTCGTAGGCATCTTCTTCCTGTTAGGCATCATTGCCTCGTCGTATGCGAGCGCCGATTCCGCTCTGGCGGGATTGACCACTTCGTTCTGTATAGACTTTCTGAATTTTAAAAATAAACAAGAGAAGCAAAAGGTAAGAGAGAAGTTCATCGTGCATCTCGGTTTCTCCCTATTGTTCCTGCTCATTATAGTTGTGTTCAAAGAGATCAATGAACGCTCGGTGATCGATGCCGTCCTGCAGATTGCTGGATATACGTATGGGCCGTTGCTGGGATTGTTTACGTTCGGATTGCTGACAACGCGGAAGGTGTATGGTTTTGCCGTGCCGTTCATTGCAGTGGCATGCCCGTTGATCTCATGGGTGATCAGCTCAAATGCACCGGATTGGTTTAACGGGTATAAGATCGGGTATGAAGTGCTGGTGATAAATGGAGGGCTGATGTACCTGGGGTTGTTGTTGTTCTCAAGGAAAAATGCAATCTCTCACGGAAAACACGGAAATCACGGAAGCGCGCTAAACGAAGTTCCTGCGAACTATAAATAATGCCTCTGTATTCTTCCGTGTTTCCGGGCATTCGTGAGAAAGTGTATTAAACGAAAAAGGGCTGCCGACTGCAGCCCTTCTCTTACTCAACTTCACTGTTTCAACAGTTGCCCTGTACTAAAGCCACTATAGACAGGGTTTATCTTTATTGTTTTTCATTCAATGTCATGCTTATGATACCTGTATGACGATAATGGTGCCAGCGGGACTGGCATGTGATTTTGGGGAGATTTGAGGGTTTTTAGGCCAAAAACGATCCCAAACCGGGAGGGTTTTCCGGAGTTAAGTTCTGATTTGGGAGATAGTCAGAGCGACCAGAAGTCTTAGAGCTCCTTCGCGGGGTCCCAGAACTTTGTCTGAAAGTCCTGGACCTTGTCCTTGACGACTTTCACTCCTTCTTTTTTCAATCGCTCTTCCATGGCGGAAGGCGGCACGAAATGGTGTTTGCCGGTAAGCAATCCCTGACTGTTGACAACACGATGAGCGGGGACTTTCTTGTCCATGTGCGTAGCGTTCATCGCCCAACCAACCATCCGTGCAGAGCTCCGCAGGCCGAGATAGGCTGCAATTGCTCCATAACTGGTGACACGGCCACGCGGAATGAGCTTCGCTACTTCGAACACATCTTCGAAAAAAGAATATTTTTTATCGTTCGCAGGCGTTTTCTCTCGTTTGCGGGCCATCGATGCTATAAATATTTGTAAATCTCATTTAAACGGGTGCATCAAACAAAATTCAGGGGTTAAATTGCGCTCCGAATTTTTCGCTGCAATGAGATACGCCCTCTTATTTACGATCATACTGTCTGGCTTCGCTATGCAAGCCCAGCGTCTGATATTCCCCGAGGGCGATCATTGGCGGCTTCCGTCTGAAGGAACAGAGGTCGTGTTCAAAGTAACGACAGACTCCATTCCTCCGAAATTCTCCCTCGAAGAAAATGTTGGCTCGGGCATGGTGTTCGATTCACTGGGCAACTTCTTCTGGAAACCGTCATACGATCTCGTAGACCGCCTTGAAAAATCGAAAGAGATAACGGTCATCTTCCAGGCAGAATGGAAGCGCGGGAAGAAGGTACGTAAGCCAATCACTTTCATTGTTACACACCAGAATCGCGCGCCGGTGATCGAAGAGCTACCGGTGTTCTATGTGAAACAGGCTGCTCCGAATAAATACCAGATCAGCTCAGACTATATCAGCGATCCCGACGGTGACCCGATCGTCTATAAGTCTGTGATGACGGCGTTGCCCGAAGGCGCTACGCTCAGCTCTCTGGGTCTCATCAACTGGACACCTTCGCGTAACCAGTTCATCTCACTGAAGGCCAATCCGACTTTCATCGAGTTCCTGGTCCAGGATCCGGATAAGGCGGAGACCAAGGGACGTATCAAACTTTCCCAGACACAGCTGGATCTTCCGCCCGAGCTGCTGCTGGTGCCGGCCGACTCCATTTATGAGATCAAAGAAGATGAACGCGTGAACATCAAGCTGTATGTGACCGATCCTAACGGCGACGAGAATATTTCGAACGTGTCGTTTGTCTGCAACGACAACCGCATTCCCAAAAACAGCCTGAAAGAAAACTCCGCTGTTCAGAGTGAGTTCACGTGGTCGCCGGGATATTACTTTGTTGAAGAAGCCGAGAAAATGAGAGAGGTGGATCTGATATTCTTTGCCCTCGATAAATCCACCAACCGCGTACAGCGCAAGGTGAAGGTGAGGGTTAAAGACACCGAGAATATCGAAGAGAAAGACAAGCAACTCTATAAGAAGTACAGGAGTTCGCTCATCCAGGCCCGCGCGCTGATCACCCAGCTTGGTGAGAACTACGATAAGCTGAGCAAGGCGTACAAGAAGGCGAAGCGGGGCAAGAAACAGCGCGCGCTGCTGAATGCCAGCCTTGGTGCCGCAACGGGCATTTCGCCGGTGATGGATCCCAGTCAGTCGAAATACGTGTCTGCCATCGGAGGCACGACGGTTCTTACGCTGGGTACACTGGAAGCAACGGAAGTGATAGGAAAGTCGAAGACGGATATTCTCGACAAGATGAAGATCAACGTTGAGATCATGAACCAACTGCAAGTTGAGGGGGATAACTTTGCACGGAAGTATTCATTGAAGTCGATGCGGAGAACGAAAGAGTTCGAGGCAGATCGCGAGAAGCTTCTGCCCATCATCAACAATCAGAAGCTCGTATTGTTGGAGCTCGACGCGAGTCGTCCGAGTATGCCGAATTACGATAACAAGGAGATAAAGAGTACTTTTCCCGACTTTGCAGATGAGTAGCCCGCATGTCCTACCCCAAAGAACATTAAACGTTGTTATATAAATTGCTTCATGCAGTGCGAAGAAATCATAACGATTCTATTACAATACCAGGAACGGCTGATCGAACTATTTCCCGGTAGTGACATCCAGATCAACATTGCGAGCCAATACTCATTCATCGTTGCCGACATATCGAAGGGCGATGAAAGATACGTCCATCTGAAGTTCGAGATCGGGGAAGGGTCGGGAAGGCTGAATGATATCTATTGTGAAGACCGGACGTTGACGGAAGACCTCGAAAACAAGATGGATACTGTCGAATGGCCGGGATTGACGTCGACCGTGCTGAAAGCTTTTCCCTATCCGGCAAAAATTAAAGAGCAGGTGGAAGTGGCCGATAAGATCGCTGCGCTGGCCGTCAATTTTACGGACGGCGATAACTATCGCCCGGGAAACTTTAGCAAGGTATTATTGACGGAAGATTACATCGAGTTGAGCCAGGTCAATCACATGAACGCCAAATCACTGGCCCATAAGGAGGATTACAGTTTGCGCTCGCTCGTTTTCACTATTCCGTTCGACGGCAGCATGAGCGTTAAATTTTCCGATCGCTCGTCTCAGAATAACCGGGTCTGCGGCGATAAAATAGAGCAATGGCTCAGGAATTTCGACATTTCCATTTCCGGCTTATAGGGATCAACCCCCTCGCTTTTTGCTCAATGCTACTTTGAAGTCATCCGGAGTACCCGTCACTTTTACGCTTACAAAGCGGACCTTGCGGTCGTTGTCGGCGTATTCCACTTCGTCGATCTGGTCGAGGGAAACATCCTCCTGTTTTTTGTGGAAGAGGGCATTGAAGCCGACTGACGTTACCATCTTCATCGGTATCCGCATGTAGTATTCCATCGTGAGGTCTACCGACTGTTTGCCGGATAGCTGTATGGAACCAAGTGATGAGTTGATATTCATATTCGGTATATCGAGCACTCCATTCTCGAACGAGAACTGGTTGATGAGGCTGTCGAACCGGATGAGCCGCAAGTTTTTGTCTTTGAAGTACCCCGCCATTGCCAGCATTGGCGCAAAATCGACGAGGCTGCCGTCGTAGAGCTTCACGTTGAGCTTCGCGCTGCTGTTGTTCACGATAGGAACGAAATTGGGATGGATCTGCACGGCGCTTTTGATCTCACCGGTCAGGCGGCCCTTGATGTTCTTATTGATCACAACGTCTTTCCCGAAGTGATCGAGCTTCAACATGACCTTTTCCAGGTCGATTTGATTCACCTTGATGACGCTGGTCAGGTAGAGCTTCGAAGTATCGCTTCCGTTGAGCTCGCCCTTGATACCTACCGTACCGCCGGCGATCTTCATCCCCAGGGTATCGGCATACAGGTAGTGAGTTTCCGTCATACGCAATCGCGCGGTGACGTCCTTCATCCAAAGCTTGTTGTACTTGATCTTTCCGATGTCGATCTGCACGCCGAAATCGGAGAAGGGTATCGAGAAGATGTTGAAAGCTTTTGCGTGATGCGACGTGTCGACTGCTACGACAACCGGTCGCGGCTTGGTCCTCGCGCGCGTCGAATCACTCCTCTTCCGCCGGGTTGTATCCGGTCCAAGATCGTAGCTGACAAGCTCATCGACGTCGAGAAGGGTGGACTTGAAATTAAAGTAGTTGGTCTTCTTTTTCTTCACAGGGTCCGGACCGGTGTACCAACGCATGCTCACATCAAAGTCACTGCGCCCGATCATCCCCTTCATCGTATCGAGCGCCATGATGTTGTTGCCGTACTTCACACCACCTGAAATTTCCTTGAGCGACAAGTTATGCTTCTTCAAAACGGCAGTAACGTTCGTGACTTTCGCCTTCATGAACTTGAAAGTCGTGTCGTAGCGAAGATCTATCTTGCTCCGGAGCCAGAGGTCGGCTGCCTCCTCATGCCTGTAACCTCGCGGAACGAACTTGCGCGTGCCGCGGCCGAGGATGTCGTCGAGCGCGAAACGTTTCGACTTGAAATCGAAGGCAATCTGCGTTTTACCTTTCTTGATATCATCGAACCACAACTGATAGTTCGTGACGCGTCCGCTGAACTGGAGATCGGAATTATCGATCATGCCCTTCAGATTTTTCAGGCGGATCAAGGTGTCGTTGACAGTAAGCTGAGCGCTGATGTCTTTGATCGAATGCTTGTAGTTCTTCAGTGTCGCGTTGAGGATCTTCAGGTCGAAGAAACCCTTGGGCAACGGGGCGGGATTCAGGATTTGCTCGACGGTTGTCTGTAGCTCGAGCCCCAGTACAAAATCCGACACTTCCTCGGTCATGTGCATGGATGTGTCGTATGCGAAGATATCCTTCAGCATGACTTTCTTGCTTACGGCGTGAAGTTTCAATGACACTTGCTTCTGGTGGTCGTGGAGAAAGGCCTGGATATCGCTCAGACTGCCGGTGATCTTGATGTCCGAATCGCCGATGCGTAACGAGGCAGAGTCGAGCTTGATGCTGCCTTCACTCATGCCCGCGTGAATATTCATATTGCGGATGGGCATCGGGTAGCCGGGAAGCGTGAACGAGAGATTGGTTACAACCAGCTTGCTTTCGATGCCTTCCTTCAGTTTGGTGAGCGCCTGTTCGGGGAGATTGAGGTCCATGAGCTCGTTGAAGTCCATATCGAGCTTGATGTTGCCGGTAGTTTGTTTCAGGTCGGCGATACCGAGGAACTCACCGAGAAATTTCAGTTCGAGCTGTGAGTTCACCTGCATGACGATCTGCGGCTTGGTGAAATCGCGCATCACGAAGTCGCCCTTGAAGATGCCTTCGCCGGGTCGCGCGTTGACGTTGGTGATATGCAGTTCGGAAGTCTTGAGGTTGTGGTCGCTTCCGTTAAAGTAATATCCTTTGAACCCGAGCTTGTCGAGTTTCTGATCTGCGCTGGTGTTGAGGAACCAGGCGTCTTCGCATCCGAAGTCAACTTCGATCAACGGCATTTGTGCTTCTGAGATGCGACCACGAACGAGGGCATCGAAGTATATCCGCCCGTCGTAGGTAAATGGGGCGAGCTGTGCCTTGACGTCGTCGGAAAGGAATGCGGTGATAAGTGTAAGGTCGGGGCGGTCGCCCTGTATCCTCAGGTCGAGTACGCTTTCCTTCGCGATGTGTGCCGATCCGCTGATGTCGAACGTCGCTTCTTCGAGCTTCAGCTTCCCGGAAGGAATATGAAAGTGGCTGGATTCCATTTCATAATTCGCCTCGAGTGCGATAGCAAACTGTTTATGCCGGAAGATCGACGTGTCGGCAGGGGTCGTCATGTCGAGCTCCATGTCGCTTTCGAGCTTGATGGACATCATGGAGCTGTCGGCTTTAAAGGCTGACGTCAGTTGTGCGATGGTGGTCGCGTACCGGTGGCCGGTTGCTTTTTCAAAATAGGAGATCTCTACTTTTTTGAATGATACTTTCTGCAGATCGATTTGGTATGCCGACGTAGTATCGCCGGCGTTGGAAGCTGTTGTGTCTGCGCCGATATTGAATGCTTCGAGAATATTGATGGTACCATCGGCTTCCTTGACAAGATCGAGACGGCCATCCTGAACAGAGACGCGGCGAACGTTGTACTTTTCATTCAGGAGGTCGGGTATGCTGATGCCAACGTACATCTTGGCGAAGTGGAAGACCGGATCGCCCGTCTTTGACTTATCCGCGTAAAGCGTTGCGTTGTGTAACGAGACACCAACGGATGGAAAATGTTTGAAGAGAGAGACCTTGGATGATTCGACTTGCAGCTCGCCTTTGAAGCTTGCGTTCAGTTCTGTCAGCGTCATCTGTACGATCCGGTCGTGTTCCCAGTAAAGCAGCCCCACAGCGAGGCCAACCAGCACCACCACGGTGGTGATCGTGATGATCAGGGGGCGGAGTATCCACTTCCTGAAGAAAAGGAGGCGTAGGGAGGACTGAGTTTTAATAAGATTTTACGGGGAATTGGAGACAAAGGTACGAAAAAGACGTTTTGGCATGTTAAAGTTTCTTAACGAAGAAACGGCGATAACATTATACCAAAAAGTCCAGCACGCCCTGCACGACGTCGATCGTGATCTCTTCAAACTTATCGATCTTCACCAATTCATCGTCGACATGAACAAGGTGGCCCTTCCATGCTACTTTGATCTTCTTCGCCTTGATCGGCTTGTGAAAGAACGTCTCGTCCTTGCCGTGCTTCATCCGGCGTGCAACGTATTCGGCGAGCTGTTCACGTTGTGATTCCGGTATAAGAATAACTTCCAGCTCTCCGTCGCCGGGATCTGCTTTCGGAGCAAGGTTGAGATTGGGTCCGAGCGACTGGATGTTCATGATCTCCACCATCAGGTATTTGCCGGAGTACACTTTGTCGTCGACCATGATGCTGCATTCCCTGGTCTTGTATTCCATGACGATTTTGTGAAGACGCGTGAGCGCTTCATGCAGCTCTTTTTCGGGGTCGTCCGATTTCTCTTTCCGTTCCTTCATTTCCTTGATCAGCTTGGGGAACACGCCGAAGCCGAGGGCTTCCAGAAGAAATCCGTTCTTACCCAGTCCGGTGATGCGGCCGATGTCGAAAGATTGTGTAACGCTGTCGCTCCATCGTTGGATGACTTCGTCGGGGGTTCCTTTGATGCCGAGGGTGCGCGCAATATTGTTTGCAGTTCCGGCAGGCAGCAGGCCAATGGGGCCCTGCTTGTCGCGAAGCGGTTGTTCCAACAAGTATGAGGCGAGCTTGCGCACCGTACCGTCGCCGCCGGCCAGGACGATGATGTCGGTGTCTTCGGGTATGCTTTCCTCAAAGTCTGTTTCTTTAGTAGAGGAATAACTACAGTCGTAGCCCGCTTTCTCGATCTGCTTGATGAGGGCTTCTTTCGAATGGTCGCCTTCTCCCGCGGTGGGGTTATGGAAAAGCTTTATTGATTTCATTTTTCCGCGTGTTTGACAAGCATTTCCCCTGTCAAATCCATACCACGATTAATGGAACGATTTTGATTGAGGCCTTGATCATGAATATTCTAGTAACAAACGACGACGGTATTTACAGTCCGGGCCTGCGACTGCTGGCAACAATAGCTTCGAAGTTCGGGAAGGTACGCGTAGTCGCTCCCGACGTCGAACAATCTTCCATGGGTCACGCCATTACGGGATCGCGGCCTTTGTCCTATCGAAAGGCCGGCAATTTCACAGATATCGACGCGTGGCGCGTGAATGGAACTCCGGCCGACTGTGTTTCGCTGGGAACACATTTGTGGGGAAGGACCGATGTTGTGTTAAGTGGGGTCAATCTCGGACTGAACCTCGGCAACTCGATGTGGCATTCGGGTACACTGGCCGGCGCGAAGCAGGCTGTGCTCCTCGGAGTAAAAGGTATTGCGATGAGCGCGCCGGCAGACGATCGTGAGCCTCATGTCAACTGGCTCACCGACCATGTTGAAAACACTTTGAAGATTTTGCTTGCAGATAAAGAAGTGAACCTGATCAACGTGAACTTTCCAAAAGATCCGAAGGGCATCAAATGGACACGGCAGTCGGTTCGTCAGTATGATGGACAAGTGCTGCCCGGCACCGATCCGAAAGGAAGGAAACATTACTGGATCACCGTGATGCCGCTTGGCCCCGCCGAAGAAGGAACGGACCGCTGGGCTGTAGAAGGCGGATATATTTCGATGACACCACTGAGATTGGATCTTACAGATGAAAAGGCTCTCGCGAAAGCCGTTGTGAAAGAGAATATGGTGAGGGCGTAAGAGTATACGGGTAGCAACCTCGCATACGTATTTTTAGATATCCCCATATTTTACAAAGAAGGCGGCTGATATCGTCGCTAACTTTGTTTCAACAAAACACAGAACATATATGAGAAAATTAATTCTTTCGATGCAGATCTCGATAGATGGATTTATCGAGGGTGAGAATGGAGATATGAGTTGGATGGCCCTGGACGAACCCATGTCATGGGACGACACTTTTGAAATGCTAAGCACAGTTGATACAGCATTGCTGGGAGGCGTGACGTTTCCAATTTATCGCGATCACTGGAAAGGTTGCCTGGCAGGATCAAAATGTTCTGCCAATGAATTGAAGTATGCAAAATGGGCGGACAAAACTCAGCACCTGGTTGTTTCAAAAACCTTGAAGGACCCGGAATGGCAGAATACAAAGGTCATTTCAGGATCTGTTGTCGAGGAAGTGAAAAAACTGAAGGAACAAAAAGGTGGCGACATCTATCTCGTCGGTGGTGGTATGCTTGCCAGAACAATGATAGATGCCGGGCTGGTCGACGCGTACAGATTGACGGTGAGTCCGTATATCGCGAAAAAAGGAAAGTCGTTGTGGTCGCCGTTAACAAACACGCATAAACTTGAACCGGCGGGTGTAAAACAATTGGAGTTAGGAGCGATCGTATTGAGGTATAACGAGAAGAAGTGAGTGGCAAGAATTGAATAATGCAGCTCTCACGAATCACGCGGATCAAAGGCAAAAAAATTTGATGCTACTCCATCCTCAAAGAATCCACCGGGTTGACGTTCGCCGCGCGCCAGATGCGAAGGCTGGTGGTGGTAAGGGCCAGGCACATCGTTGCAAACACGACGACTGCGTAGATCTCCCAGTGTATGGAGGTCTGCAGCGCAAACCCGCTCAGCCATCGTTGCATGAGATATGACGCGAGGGGAAGCGCTATCGCGACGGCTATGACGATCAACAATACGAATTCACGATTGAGCATGAAGACGATCCCTGCGTCGGAGGCTCCGAGCACTTTGCGGATACCGATCTCTTTTTGCTTCTGACTGATGGTGAACCCAATCAGTCCGAGTAGTCCGACACAAGCGATGACGATCGCTCCGGCGGAGAACCATGTGATGATGCGGATGTTCCGATCTTCAGCGCGATAAAGCGTATCGAAATTCGAGTCGACGAAAAACCATGTGAAGGGGCGGGCGGCATCGAGCTCTTTCCATTTCTCTCCGAGGTAGGAGATCAGATCGGAAGAATTACCCCGGAAGCGAACAGAGACGAAGTAGTTCGCCTGGTTTTCAGTTGGGCGATGAACGAAAAATACCGGTTCCACTTTAGTACCCAGGTGCGAATAGTGATGGTCTCTAACGACCCCGACAACCTGTGTGCGGCGGCCTACCTTCTTGCCGACTGCAGTCTCCCAACCGAATGCTTTCATCGCGGCTTCATTGATGATAGCGAAGTTGCGAACAGCGGTGTCCAGGGGCGCAAGGTGATCGTGAAAATTGGTGCCTTCTATAAACTCTATATTATAAAGAGGGAAATATGACTCGTCTACATACATACGCATCATGCGGAACGGGTTGTCATCGGTCCATCCTTCCGGGCGGGTCATAGTGAACGAGCTTCTACTAAGATCGGACGGTACGCCATCGGACGATGATACCGCGATGACCTGGCTTTGCTGAAGCAATTCTTTTTTCAACGATACGATCTTCGCACGAGCTTGCGGATCGGCCATGTTATCGGCGTCGGTAGGAATGACGATGATGTTTTCTTTATCGAAACCCAGGTCGTGATCCCTGAGAAAATTCACCTGCTGATAGATCACAATAGTTGAGAACAGCAAGACTACCGACAGACTGAATTGCAGAACGATCAGCACACGTTTCAACATCAGGCCGGTAGTTGAGGTCTTCATTTTACCGCGAATGGATTCGACGATACGCGAACCGGAGATAAAGAACGCCGGAAAACTCCCGGCCAAAGCGCCGATCGATACAAAAAGGGCGAGCATCGATAAGAGCAACGACGGCTCCGACAGTAAACGGAGAGACAACGAAATATTCAAAGTGCTGTTGATCGCCGGCATGGCGGTTTGTAACAACACCAGGGAGGCCACTACCGCTATGCCGGTAATGAACATCGACTCTCCAAGAAATTGCCGGACGAGACTGAACCTGGTGGCCCCGAGAACTTTCCGCAAGCCGATCTCTTTCGCTCGCTCTACGGACCGTACGGTAGCAAGGTTGATGTAGTTGACAACTGCGATCAGCAAAATGATGAATGCGATACAGATCATGATGTAGGCCGACCGGCTGCTGTTTGTCACCTGGTTGTAATAATCTTCCATCGACACGAGGTGGAACGACATTCTCCGGGCCATCTCCGCATCGAAGACCTCCTGTACTAAAGCGGGGAACTGTGAAATGAGCTGCGCAGCCTGGGTTTTGTCATTGACCACGATGTAGGTACTCAGGTATGAAGAGTCCCATCCGCCTTCTCTTATGTCTGCGATGCTCATTGCATTTTCGAAAGAGATGAGGATATCGGGCCTAACGGTGGAATTCACAGGGACCTCCTCCAGCACGCCGCCAATGGTAAAATCATACTCGACACCTCCGATGCGTGCATGAACGATTTTCCCGATGGGATCGGCATTTCCGAACAAACGCAAAGCTGTCGCCGGTGAAAGAATGATATCGGATTTCCGGTTGAGTATGTCGTATCCGTTGCCTTGCCTTACGGGAAGGTTGAACATCCGGAACAGGGATGGATCGACGAACGTAATATTCTCGGTGAAATTTTTATCGCTGATGGACACGATGCCCTGGAATGTTGTTGTGCGGGTACCATCGGCTACGGCGGGAAACCTTTCCTGGAGGGCGGACAGCATCGGTTCCCAGGTATCGTACGTGAGGACCGCGCCATTGGGTGTGATGCGTTCTTTGTAAACACGATAGATCTTTTCGCGGTTGGTGTGTATGTGATCGAACGTGAGCTCCTGGTATGCGTACAGGATGAGGACCAGGGCCGATGATATCCCTACGACGAGGCCGAAGAGACTGATGAGGGTAAATGACTTATGCTTGATGAGGTTGCGGAAGGCGAGGACAAAATAATTAGAAAACATATTTCTCACGGAAAACACGGAAAACACGGAAAATGAAAACTGGCGTTTTCATTACCGCGCGTTGCTTACCGCGGTGGGTTACGCAATTACGATGCCGTGGCGAAGGGTTGCTTATTCTGCACTATCGCAAGATATAGCTGAAAGAAAACGAACAATTCTGTTCGATTCCGGGATCATTGGGTGGTGTAGTCGAGCACATCGCATTTCAAGGCGCCTCCAATTTGTTTCATGCGATTCATCAGGTTCGCTTTACTCCCATCGCTGCCCAGGTGGATCTTGTGCTTTTCAGAAAACTTCATGTAGGCGTTGAATTCATCTTGCACGATGGTCGTTGACGCCACGCGTGCGTGCATGGTCTGACTTACTTTGGTCTTATTGACGAAGATGTATTGAACGGTTTCAAAAGTTCCTCTGTCGCCGGACTTCAGTCCGAAGACCCAAACATAGTAGTGGTAGGAATGCTTATCGTAATCGATCGAGACGCGATAGTGTGTCGTCAGCATCAGGAGTCCCACGATGAAGGCAATGAGGCCGATGTATATATTCACGGTGGCAATCGCTATACCTGCCGCCGCGACGAGTCCACCTCCGATCATCATCGGTGTCGAGAAATAAGGAGCGGTTTTTATATCGATATGATTGAGCATGGCAGGTACCCGAAGATAGGACAAAAATTATCCGGTCCACCTTCGGGTACACCCATGAATGGCTGAGCTGTAGTATTTTTCTCCAACCGCCAATATCATCTCACATGGTCCTTCAAAGCGGCCGACAGGAGGCTGTCTGTTTTAGTTTGTGCTCAATAAGAGATCGAAACACGTTCTCCTGACTCACAACAAAATTTATAAAAAATCGCCGTATAATTCCGACCCGGGTTCTGATTTTAAATTCTGATATTAACGCAAATAAATTTTCAGCACTTATGAAGTCGAAACTTGCATTGATCACCATACTGTTGGCATTCGCGATGAATATTTCCGCACAAGACACAAAAGCACTCGAGGGCCGTTGGGATCTCGTGGTATCGAAAGATGGAAAAGAACTTCCCTCCTGGCTGGAAGTAAAGCACTCCGGTCACCACACACTGATCGGCAGGTTCGTATATGCGTTCGGCAGCGCCCGACCGATATCGGAAGTAAAATTCAAAGACGGCAAATTCAATTTCTCTATACCGCCGCAGTGGGAAGAGGGCGATCGCAACATGGACTTCGAAGGCACGGTAGCTTCCGATGCAATTCAAGGCACGATGGTGTACACAGATGGTAAGTCGTACACTTTCAAAGGAACAAAGGCGCCATTACTGGCCCGCGACAAAGCACCTGCCTGGGATAAATCCGTGACCCTGTTCAACGGAAAAGATATGAAGGGCTGGCATACGGAAGGCGCGAACCAATGGGTTGTCGAGTCAGGCGTATTGAAGAGTCCGAAGAGCGGCTCCAACCTTCTCTCCGACGGCAAGTACAACGACTTCAAACTTCACGTAGAGTTTCGTTGCCCGAAAGGAAGCAACAGCGGACTTTATCTCCGTGGCCGTTACGAAGTACAGATCATGGACAGCAAAGGCGAAAATCCCGACGACGGACTATTCGCCGGCATTTATGGATTTCTGACCCCGAACGAAATGGCGGCGAAAGATGCTACCGAATGGCAGACTTACGACATCACACTTATAGGCAGAACGGTGACGGTAGTTGCGAATGGAAAGTCGGTGATCACGGCACAGCTGATACCGGGCATCACCGGTGGAGCGATCGACAGCAAAGAAGGAGAAGCGGGTCCGCTGATGATCCAGGGCGATCATGGACCTATCGAATTCAAGAACATAACGATCACACCGGCAAAGTGATCGTTTCGGGCGAGCGTATGGAACGGCGCCGGAAGTAAATCCGATTGGTCAGAATTTGTACTCTCAGTCTTCGATCTTCAGATCGAAACCATTCGCGTTCTGCAGCTTAACATGCCACGTCTTAGCGGGTCCGCCTTCGTCGACAGTAACGGTAACATACCCGTTATTATTCTGGAAGTCTTTCACCTCGTACTGCATAGGAGACTCTGCTTCGAAGTCTTCTTTCGCATTGTCGTATTTCAATGAAACTTTAGAGCCCTGCAATGCATTGAACATGATGCGCGGATAAGTAGGTCCGTTCGCTTGTACTTTGGTTACTTTCAATTTGCGGCCGTCGTTGATCGATATCACACCATCTTTATATGTCGCTGAAAGTTGATCAGGGGTTGACGTTGATGCGGCCGGTTCAATCGTGCCGGCAACGGGAGCTGCATCTGCCTGGGGAGTTTCCGTGCAGCCGCCGACTCTCAGTGAATGTCCTTTCTTGCCGGCGACGATCGCGTACAGGCAATGCTTGCCCTGGCGGATGCCGCGCTTACTGATCTCAGGGATAGCGCTGTCCTGGAAAACGATCCGGAACGTGAACGGGACTTCCTTCATTTCGTAGACCACACGGCTGTCGGCGATCTGGTTTGCCTGTGCGCCGTTTACGTAGAGTGTAAATTTCGCTCCATCTTCGGCGAAGACGGTGACGGTTCCGGGGCCCGGATCTTCCTGTGAAAAGGAGACAGAGGAGATCGTGAGGAGGAGGATGACGGGGAGTAGCTTGGCAAACATACTTTTTGAGGTTTTTGGGTCGGTGGCCGACAAACATACCAAGAAACTGAAAAATGATTGGTTAAACCGGGTTAAGAACGACCTGGGGAGGGTATTAGGATTAGCGGTCAATCCGATGTATATTGCACCCGCTTTTAGGAAAAGCCGTCAATTTCTTAAAATAATAATGATTCTGTTTTGATTCGTGTCTCGGATTGAAATAATAACTCAGAATAATTACCGCGATTTGAACTATTTGAGCAGTCCGCTGCTTTAGTGGGATATAACATTAATCAGTATTCACTAAACTAATTACATGCGCCAACTTAAGATCAGTAAACAGATTACCAGCAGGGAAAGTGAGTCCTTGGACAAGTACTTAACAGAAATTGGAAAGGTGGATTTGATTACGGCCGAAGTTGAGGTAGAACTTGCAAAACGGATCCGGGAAGGAGACCAGGTAGCCCTGGAGAAATTGACGAAAGCCAATTTGCGTTTTGTTGTTTCGGTGGCAAAACAATATCAGAACAACGGACTCACCCTGGGTGACCTTATTAATGAAGGAAATCTTGGGTTGATCAAAGCAGCCAAGCGTTTTGATGAGAAGCGTGGTTTCAAATTCATCTCGTATGCTGTATGGTGGATCCGTCAGTCGATCATGCAGGCTCTCGCAGAGCAGTCACGCATCGTTCGGTTGCCGTTGAACCGTGTAGGTTCTTTGAATAAGATCTACAAGACCTTAGCGGAGCTGGAACAAAAATTTCAACGTGAGCCCTCGGCAGAGGAAATCGCCGAAGTAATAGGCATTACGGTTGAAGACGTGCAAAACAACCTTAAGGTTGGTGGCCGTCACGTATCTATGGATGCGCCGTTCGTTAACGGAGAAGAAAATAGTCTGATTGACGTTCTTCCCGATGCGAACGAATCCAAGCCTGACTCTGAGTTGATGTCAAATTCGCTGACCGTTGAGGTACAACGCGCATTGGCAACGCTGACCGCAAGGGAGGCAGACGTTCTGGCCCTGTATTTCGGGTTGAATCAGAACGACTCATTGACGCTTGAGGAAATAGGAGACAAGTTTAGCTTGACAAGAGAACGGGTTCGTCAGATCAAGGAGAAAGCAACCAGGAGACTGAGGCATTCTTCGAGAAGCAGAACCTTAAAAACATACTTAGGGTAAGTCCCTAAGCTTTTTTTCAAATTTTTAATAACCAATACAATGCAAGGAACAGTTAAGTTTTTCAATGAAACCAAAGGTTTTGGATTCATTACACCGTCCAATTCAGGCACGGACATTTTTGTACACTCTTCAGGTCTGATCGATCAGATTCGTGAAAACGATAAGGTCGAGTACGACGAAGAAAAAGGCAAAAAAGGCATGAATGCCGTAAATGTTAAAGTGGTGAACTAAGGTTCCGACAAGACATACGAAAATGGACAGCCAGAAATGGCTGTCTTTTTTTTTGTGGTTAATTCAAGCTACCGTGGCTATCGAAAGCAGAACGGGCTAGTCGCGCGCTGCGCGTCTCTAGCTCACGACGATTCGTAACACTTTGCTAAAACCAGATGAGGTCATTCTCACGATGTAGACACCGGGTTCAAGATCGAGATCCATCTCCCCTTCGGCGTGAGAGTACGCCCTTCTAATGCACTCAACGCCTGTCACATTTGTAATGGTGATTTGAATTTCAGTTTCAGGCAAGAAGTTTAACTTAAATGATAGTTTTGACTCATTAACTACCGGCATTGGATAGAGCGATATGTCTTTCCCGGTTTCAATCTTTACTGAGACTGTCTTGAATGTTTCTGTATATCCATCGAAGTCATTGGCCTGAAGCCGATAGTAGGAAACACCGGCGAAGGGAAATCCATCCGTAAAGGAATAGTCATGCGGCTGTTTAGTTGTGCCATGGCCGGGAACGGAGGCTATCACATCAAACTTTCTTCCATCGGTTGAGCGCAGAATATCGAAATGATCGAAGTTTATCTCGCTTGCGGTTGCCCATCGCAAATCAACGACCTCCCCAAGCTGCGATGCTTTGAAGTCGATTAATTCAATGGGAAGCGCTGTTCCGCCATTGTTTTGAATAAAATCGTAAACACCAGGCAGATTCGTACTAAGATCAGTGCCGGTATTTAAGCTTGCATCCGGCGGACCGTTTCCGATAGATGATTGAGCACCCTGAGCACCATTGTTATAACTGCCTGCATAAAAAGAACCACCCGTGACGTCAATTGAACTTTGACTTCCTGATTTAGATACAGAGCCGGTTACAACAATATTGCCCGCATTGGACAGGTCAACTTTATTATTGATATCGAGGTTTCCAAAAACGATTAATAATCCTCCGGCTGGAACGCTCAATGTCATCGCGTCGGTAGCAAAAGACATGTTGCCGAAGACAATAAGTGTGTCAGCAACCGTAAACGTGAGCGTTGGATTGTTGCCCGCGAACGTCATATTCCTGGTAATTGAGGACGATCCAAGACTGACATATCCGAAGATATTAAAGGCGACTCCAGAGCTTCCGACGTTGGTGAAGGCGGGCGCTGAGCCATCAACCCAGGTTGAGTTGACTTCCCACGATTTATTGGATTGATTGTTTTTGGAGTTCTCTTGTGCTGTCGCTATAAGTGGAAAAATCATTAAAAGCGCTGCGATAAAATTCTTCATGACCAGGATTAAGACCGAATGTTTGACTGTGTAAATCGGCAAAAATAACGCGAATAATGACACAGCTGTAGCCAGTCATCCCTTTTCCATACCCCCCATCGTATTCCGGATGAAATTGAGGCAGGTATTAATTGAATGTCTGCCTCCTGAATTTAAGTGGTGATGTTCCTTCCCATTTATTAAACGCGCGTACAAATGCCGCAGGCTCAGAATATCCGAGCATTGCCGAAACGTCCGATACGGTAAATGTATCATGCTTGAGCAACAGCCTGCTTAATTCACACTTCACTTCGTCTAACAAATTCCGATAGTTCATCTTTTCGACGGCAAGCATCCGCTGAAAAGTTCGAACGTTGCAATTAAACTGCCCGGCCACCTCCTGCACACCCGGTAATGCCGGAGATGCCAGGGATAGAGCGGCAATCTTTGTTCGGCTTGTCAAAGACTTGCGCCCTTGCAGTTTTTCCAGAAACTTCAGGTACGCAGGAATCAACAGGTCAAGCTTTGATCCGGAGTAGTCCTTTATCCGTTTATGCACCTTGTTGTCAAAAGAAAGAGAGAAATCCACACCGGCGCCCCAATCTTGAGGATACTGGTCATCGTAGAATGGCGAGTAGCATCTTATTGTCAACGCCTTGTCCCACATCAGTTGGAGCTCACGTTGCATTACCATCATCGTCGTTTCAAGAATGACTCTCGAATTTTGTTTGGAAAAAGCACGGACTGACAACTGTACATGACGCTTCGTACCACGTACAACATTGTTAATTTCCAGGTAAGGGAACGTCTTTCGCAAATAAGAATGACAGTAGTAAAGACCTTCTTCAATCGTCCTTGCCTTTAATGAAATCCTGTAAATGACACCAAGTGTATTAAAATCTAGATTTCTCCCGACATACAATCCAAGTTTATCTTCTTTAAGTACGGAGGATATAAATACGAGCGTATTTTCGAAATCGCTCTTAGTAATTGTTGCTGAATCATCGTCTAAATCAACGCCCCTCAGGTCATCCAATAGCTTTTGTCGCGGAATCCCTCGCATCACCGCGTAATTGAGGTAGGGCACTATATGCACGGAGGAAATTTTCATCTGTCGCAAAATATCAATTTTAAGTTTTACAGCCACTCTAACTTGCCTGTCAAAACTAACGAGATCATGAAAAATATGGAACAAACAACTCATAAAACCCGACTCATTATGGATCAGTTTAACAACGCATTTCAAATGCATGATCCAACTCTTTTGACCGACCTCATTGCGGAAGATTGTGTTATGGAAAGCATCCAGGGACCAGATGGCATTCGATCTGAAGGATACTCTTCCTGTTACAATTTTTGGTCTGCCCTTGCGACCGATCCAAACACGCATTTTGACGTAGAGGAGGTATTTGCATACGGTGACAGAGCAACAATCAAATGGCGCTATCACTGGGGCGAGAATAAGGATCAGGCCGTACGCGGAGTAAATCTCATGAAAGTTAAGGATGGTAAGATTGTTGAAGCGCTGGGATATTCGAAAACGGTCTCAAGTACCGGCCTGGATGCGGAGAAGTAGGCCGACGCCTACTCCCCCATCCACTGTCGCCTGATGCGGACCAACTTGACCATGAAGAATATCAGGAAGAGGATTTCGAGACGGAAGGATGTGCTGTAACCGCTCAGGCCTTCGATGCGCGGGAACACGAGCATTACACAAAGGCAAGCGAGGATACCTATGATGCAGTCGATGAGACCGGCGATGATGGCCCAGTCCTTTTCAAACCATAGCCCAAAACCTACGGCGCCCTTCAACAGGTACATGCCGGCTAGTATAATTCCGATCGGAGACAAGGGCTCGAACGTTTCAAGACCATACAACGCTGTGTGGTATGTAAACCCAAACAACAGTGCCGCAGCAAGGGCACATGGCACGAACGCACCGGCGATCATAAAGAGCCACGAGAACGTTTTGATCCACCACGGCAGCAGCTGCCTTCTTCTGATTGTTTTTACCGAAAAATCCTGATCGAGGATGTTGGTTTGATTGGTCTCCATAAAGAGGGGTCTGAATGGGTATTACGGAACATAAAATAGCGAAAGAAATGCAAGGTGAAAAGAGGTGAATGATTTCTCGTTACGGGACCGTTGAATCCGTTCACCTGCCGTCGCGCGGGTTCACCAGCTGGGGCAACCACACTTTGTAAAAAGAAGCAACGGCGCCGTTACCCGCAGATGCATAATCGCATAGCGTAATCTTAACGGGCTCACGAGCTCCTTCGGTATAGGACTCGGGGATGAACGTTGCCTGGAAGGCCATAATAGTACCCGCGGCGTTGGTCACGGGAACGAGCTCGATGAATTGCTTGTCTTTAATAACGGGCTTCAGCACCGATTCAATATCCACACCTTCAAACCGCGAGTCGCGTGCGAGCACAATCGGACCACGCATAATGGCATCGCTTCGAAGTGTAGTGCCGGTCTCGACCAAGCGGCCGCGCATATCGAGCTCAAGTGAGATCTTGTCTCTGGTTTTCCAATTGCGTTTCACTTTGGCATACTGACCGGCTTTCAGATCTTTAACGTCCTCTCCATTCACTTTCAAACCCGTGATCTCGCTCCAACGGGGAATACGAATAGCGATCTCCATCGTTTCTTCCTTCTCGGGATTCACTTCGATGTCGACCGTGCCGGACACAGGATAGGCGGTGTGCTGAACGATCGTTACCTTATTTCCTTTAGGGCTCTTCAGGGTGAATGTTCCGTCGGCAAAGTAATTTACTTGTATGCCTTCCTTCCGGGCCATTACGATGTGCATCGGTGTAGCAAAGAGTGCGCGGGGGCCGCTGGCCTCACAACAGTTCAAGCCCATGCCGCATTGTTCGCTGCCGGCGAGCCGCTGGCCGTTCAACGGAGTGTATTTGGCCCAGGTGGCGCCCTCGTTGCTCATCGAACCCAACAGAGCATTGTAATAAGCACGCTCCACTTCGTCGGCATACTTCGCTTCGCCTGTAAGGCGGAGAAGTTGTTCGCTCAACTTGATCCACGTGACCGTTACACATGTTTCCTGGTAATGATGGATGGGGATGTTCTGGATGGCCTTGCCACCGAACCACATTTCGGCAGAGGCGCCGGAGCCGGCGATGTTGATCTCCGTATCGCGGATATTCGTCCAGGTATCCTCGACTGCCTTCTTGTATTGTTCATTGCCGGTAATCCGATACAGTTCCAGGAGTCCTTCGTAGCACGACATCATTTCGTAGGCTTTCTGTCCCTGCTCCGGGCTGTACCAGCTGGCAGGTTTAGGAAACCGTTCGCTCACGTTGACGTTGGCTTTGCTGATCAATCGTGGCCCTTCCGTTGTTTCCCATTGCCGTACAATTTCTTTGGCGAAGTCGAGGTACTTTTTGTTGCTGGTGTGGCGATAGAGGAGGCAGATGGGCTCCAACACCGACGATGCGGCCATGCCGCGGTAGTTTCCTTTAGTGACGATGATGCCGTCTTGCTTTTTGAGATCGTCGATGAGGTTATCGGCGACGCGCGTAGCGGCTACCAGGATTTTTTTATCGCCGAACAATTCATAGTGGGCGATCAATCCGAGCATGCAATATTTTCTTCCCCAGATGTCCCATTGCTCGAGGCGATGATCGGGGGCGTAGTTGCCGATGTAACCGTCGGCCGTTTGGGTTGCTAGTAAGCCCGCTACGGCGTTATCGAGGACTTTCTTCAACTCAGGGGTGGGGTGATACCGGTAGGCTAAAGCTGCAGAGGTAAACCACTTTCCCCAGAACTCGGATTGCCACATGCGGGTCTCGGTTCTGTTTTCGGATTTGAAGGGAGAGATGAGGCGGTTATAATCTTGTTCGAGGATGCGGTTGGTGATGGAGGAGTTGAGTTGTGTTGCGAGATAGGTATTGAGATGAACACCGTCAGCTGGAGCGAGGGCGTCGGAGATGGGTGATTGGGCGAAGGATGAAAGGGTGAGAAATAGGAGGATGGAAAACAGTAGCTTCATGGGCAATTCCATTGAGGATTGACAAACAGACTTTGGTTGTGGATACTCGTCGCGGTCTGCTCAGGCAAGGTACAAACGCTTTGAGTATTTTGAGGAGATTATTCGGGGCATTGTGACTTTCACCCACTGTTTTGGATTTAGTACGATATGAGAACTGCCATTGTTATTTTGCTAATTGGCATTATTACTTCGTGCGAAACTTCCGAGCAGAAGCTAGTTGGCAATAATTGGCGTCATGTATTTGATATTGACAGCACAGAAATGACCCTTCGGGCACGACGCTACAGTCACATGCTTACTTTTATTAACGACAGCCATGTCGATACAAAGCAGGAGCACTTTAAGATTACCAATGTTGAGAATGCAGAGGAACGCGACTATGGATTTGAGCTTGTCTGGGCATATCCATACCTGCGGTATCTTTCTCAAAAATTGGACTTAATGGGTGCGGACACAGGAAAATGTAATCTAAAGCAACCGTTCACCTGGGCCACATTTGAAAAGGGTGATGACAACGCTACGCTAACCCAATCAGAATCATTCCTGCTTTCGTTTTACCTCAATCAGGCAAAACAAGTGGAACTATTGAGTGATGAAACTCTTGAATATAAATTGCAAACAGAGTCCTCCTTATCTGAAAATGAGAATTCTCCTGAAATCTTGACAAATGGAAGATACTACAGAGTCAAATACAAAGAAAACCCACATCGGTTCTTCGACATCGGCTTCAATTTCTTAGCAGCAAATGCTAAAATCCTAGAGTTCAAAGAAAAGGAATGAGGCCACGTTGGAATTTTCCAAACCAACAAACTTTAAATTCTTCGAGCGTTATGTAAAGACACCGTATTTCTTCGAAAGAGCCATTAGAATTGATTCAAGATCAGTTTGGGCAAGAAAAAAATGCTTTAACACCGTATTATCCCGAATGATGTGTTACTGCAAAGCAGCGCCTGACAGGTATTATTGCATATTGGTGACATAAAAGCCTATTTTGGGAAAAGTCATGTTGCCTCTGCGGGTGCCCGTGTGAACACTAACGCCCTGGTTTATGGATTTTTAAGTTAATTCGTTGGAGATAGTATAGAAGGACTATTCAAAATCGCCTATTACCTATGGAACCTAATAAAACTATTATTGTTAATAAAAATGGACCCATTGTGGTCATTGAAGACGATGCTGATGACAAGGAATTTCTTGTTGAAATTTTTAAGAGGTTGAATTACCCCAACAAGGTTATCTTTTTTTCGGATGGAGAACTGGCACTCAATCACCTTGAGACAACTGATGATTTGCCCTTCCTCATCTTGTCAGATATCAACATGCCGAAACTTAATGGCTTTGCGTTGAGAGAAAAATTAAAAACAGATTCGAAACTTAGTAACAAATGTATTCCCTATCTGTTCTTTTCAACGGCTGCAAATCAGAAATCCGTTATCGATGCTTATAGCCAGTCAGTCCAGGGCTTTTTTGTAAAGCCGAACACAATGACTGAACTGGAAAAAACCATTCGGGCTATTATGGAGTACTGGAGGAGATGCGCTGCTCCAAATGATTTCCCGGAATAGCAATGCGCTTGGCTGGATGGTGAATCCGACTATGCGCCGATCGTTCCAATGATTTTACAAATGATTGATTACGTTGAAATCAAGAATAGATGCGATGAGGCATCAAGCATATCGAGGGTAGCCATCGATGATTTCCTCCTGCACTACGCCGCAGCAAATCATTCGGGAATAAAACGCAGGCCGGCGTGGATGAATCTCTCGCAGAGAGCTTGGTGGCGAATATAATCAGAAGGATAAAAGCAATGAATAAGGGGAAGTAGTGAAAACGTGACGAAGCAGTTTTTTTGTTCTGGCAATCCCTGTTACGACAGAGTAATTGTGAGCAGGTTTTCCAGGAATACAACCAAATCTTACTTACATTCAAACCATATAGACTTGTTACAGGTGTTGGCTTTAAGGCCGATTTCAGATGGTCGACTTTATTAAATGCATTATAAACTCCGCAAATACCTGATTGAAACCGCGAGGCAAAAAGATAAATTTGCCTTCTACAGCGATATAGTGATCGATTGTGAACTACGAATCAACTTAAAATCTGAATACGGAAGGAAACATCTCACAGCTTTGCTTGGCGAGGTTTCAGAATTCGAGAACAACAGCGGACGGCCCTTGATCAGCGCTATGGCGATCTATAAAGATTCGCGACGTAACGACCATGGCGACGGATTTTATATGGTCGCAGAAAAACTAGGAAAGGGTTCTTTTAAGAATCTGAAATACGGGTTGTTCGGATTTGCCGAAGCTGAAGCTTGCCGGAGGTTTTGGCAGGATGAGGGGAATTATGGGAAGTATAAGTAATTGAAGTTACCTGGATTCCTTCATTGTATCTATATCAGTTCGAGTCTGCCGACCTTCTCAGATGGAAAATGGTATCAAACTCCCCTGCCACCAGAATCCTCCTAACTATGTGGGTCTATTTTACCCTAATCCTGAAACAAATTGCCTGCCCACCTTCGTTCATTCATTCCTTGATCTCACATCCTTTTGTTGCGCGGCCAAGAATAACTTTCTCGCTCCATTTGTCTCATCCGCATCATCGAGATGGGCTCTCCTCTGTGACGGTGCTCTTTGACTGTGCCCAACAAAAAGGCCTCGAAATCATCAGGATTTCAAGGCTTTGATTTTGTTTGTTAACTGATCAGCAGAGGAGGAGGGTGTGTTGATGAAACTATAACACGCTCGCTACTAAAATCTTACTGATCGACTAAACTATTGGCATCACGTTGGTGACACACATTCAAAAACCGTCTGAAATCTCCTGGAGTTCGAAGATATAAAAAGTGAACGGGTTTAGAAAGTGGACTAGTGAAATCATTCACGATCAACTTTATCTATATCACCCAAGATTGGCTGCAAGTTTCTCAAGTCTTCGGGCCATTCGTTTTCCCAGGGATATATTCCTTTCACTGTTGGATAGAGGCATTGCATCAGGGGAAAGTTATTTCCTGCATAGTACCATTTCACGTATCCAACATACTGATGATAATGCTCTTTGTGAACGTTGAGCATAAGACATTTAAAGTCGTCGAGTATATCCGTATAAAGTTGCTCAGGTTGATATCTCTTTCCCTTTTTTACCTCTTCACTTATATTGTTAATTAGAAGATGAGCTAAATCAAGCTTTAGACCAATTATGATTATCTCAGGGTGCTGATATGTTTTAAATAGTCCAACTGAATAGGCAAAGCCAGGGCCTTTTTCATCTTCAAGGACTTTGAGGACATGCCAGCCAACGCTTTCGATGTCGGAGAGCAAAGTTTTATCGCCGTCTGTCAACTCATTCTTGTCCATTCCTCAATACTTTATTTCAAGAAGGGATGCACTAAATCTATTGCCCATTGATAAGGAATTAGTTGAAGCCTTGACTTAACCATTTTTGAAAATGGCTGATTCATGTTCGTCATGGCGACTAAGTAGGAGCATTCTTCAGTCAAGACCTCCTTTAAGGCTACATTGAGCGGGTCCCCCAACGATAAATGATAGTATCTGTCAATCTTTTTTATGGCCAGATTTAGATCTTGCAATTTTCTTTTTCTTGCCGTTACGATTAAGTCATCTTTAAGGCCATAGAGATAAATTGATAATTGAGCTCTCTGAAATTCATATGGATGAGTCGTCACGTTTGCGGTCGGAAAAGGGTCTCCATTAATGTCAAAACTCAATAGATCACAATCTGTCTTAACAGTGGGGTCTAGTAGGATAGGAGTCTCTAGGCTAACATTATCATTCTTGCTATTTCCGACAAATGATCCGGGCTGTAGAGGGAAAAAGTTTCCTTTGTACGAATTAATTAGAGCGCCGCTAATTCTATAGTTCTTGTAACTAAATGCAAGCCACCAGTAGCATTCTGTCGAAGCCACTGCTCTCCCTTCGGCGCAATTGTGTTTTTTATTAAGGAGTTTGACTTCCTTTTTTGGCCGGAAATGTTCAATATGTAGATGGGCAACCTCGCTAGTTCCTTCTGTAAACCAGCACTTGTTTACGGTTGCGGTTATTAATCCCTGCTTTATTTCAGTCCAAACGTAATGTCTTGCATCAATGTAATTGTTTCGTTCCTGAGGCTGGCCTGCACCGTTATATTTGATAAGAACCTTTAAATGCTTCCTAGCTTTCCTAAGCCATAATTTGGATGGTCGGAATTTCTTATTGTCGATGAAAATCATTCTTGAATTCCCTGTTGAATGGTGGTCATGATTTGTCGCGCCACTTCTTTTCTTTCCACTTCTTCCTCCTGTGAAAGGAAGGGCTTTTTGTATATCTCAAGAGATTCTTTTGCTAAAAGGAAATCACGGTACATCGGATCATTCAAGGGTTCTGCATAGTCAAGATCTTTCAATTTCTCGTAGAGGACGTTGTACCTTGCGGTCTCCCCTTCATTTAATTGGTTTGTCAGCCTTTTCAGTTGCAGCTCACGTAATTCTATCAATTCAAGCTTCGTTGGAAAATCAATCGCTGTATCAAATCCAAATATGTCGCTCATCAAAATAGCGTCAACGCCCATTCCTTTTAAATCTTTGTCAGGTCTAAAACTCCTCGGAAGATTTGGCGCGGGCTTTCTGAAAACGATGACACTCTCTTTGTTCAGACCGGAAATCAAAACCGGATCGTGAGTAGTTAATAGGACTTGGCTCTTAAGACCGCCTGACACCTTTTTGAACGTTTCACGATATGTGTACTTCCATTTTGGATTAAAGTGGGTTTCCGGTTCGTCCAGGAGAAAAAGAGTAGATTCAAGTCTGAATATTGACATCAATCCGATTATAAAACCAAATTGGTGTTCGCCATCAGAAAGTGTTTTATAATTGATCGCTGCATCCACTCCTGCCTTTCTTACTAGAATGTTATCTATGGTAAATAGTTTGAAGTCAGGTTCGAAGTCAAATGGTCGATAGGCCATGTACGCGCTATCGGGAGCAGACAGGAGTTCCTGCATTCTCTTTGCAGGAATGCCATTCATGTTCAGCAGACTTAGCCAAGAAAGGCCATTAAATAAGCTCGCAGCATCTGGAAATTGGCCTCTAAATTTTGCTCTTAGTTCTGGTGTCAGAACAAATCTTAACCGGTTGTTAGTGTTACTCGACAAAAGGATTTCTGAGGCACTTTCCTTTAAGAAATTTATGAAACGTTGTAATTCAGGTGTTACTCGAATTGAATCTTTTTTCCTATAGTATGTACTGATAAATAGCTCAAAACTGTCAAGGCTGACCACTCCCGTTTTGGATTGTATTTCTTCTAGATCGGCCTCATCTTGCATTATGTAGTTACACAAGAGAACCAGGGCGTTGTCCTCATAGCTCATGTAACTTAGCCTCGGGGGATGAATGTATCCGACGTAAGCAGAGCCTTTTTGCTCTTCGCGAATAGAATGATAATACTTAAAATTTACCTTCTTGAAAGGAATACTAAGCAGTTCATTTTGACCAGAGGAGTATCCAATTACTCTTGAAGGCAACAGACTAACAAGAGAGCTCCGATCTATTTCTAAAGCCCTAGACTCCCCATTTATCACTTCTGAGAAAAACGGCGCCCTTCCTGATAACTTCTTAATCTTTATGTGCGCAAACTCCAGATTTCCAATGCGCATTGCGTTTGTAAACCAGCTAGATGTTGAGTATTCTATCGGCAGTAGGTACTCAACGATAAATTGATCAATTGTTGCAAAGTCCGCGAGATTTGGTATGGTATTGACATACTGTAAGAAATACTGGTCTAGGTACTCAAAAATTTCAGCCAAGGCCTCCAAAACGTTGGATTTGCCGGAGCCATTTACACCGACGAGGCAGATCGGATCAATAGAAACTAGTTCTGATGATGAAAAAGATATTTCAAAATCCGCGGGGAGACTCCTAAATTGGTTGCCAAGTTTTAAACGTACCAGCTTCACGCTACTTGAGTTTTAACGTTCCCTTAAATGCCTTTTGACTTAAACTACCGTAAAGATTCTCTAACTCGATCAGGCCAGACTGATAGATCGTATTCAGATTCTTGACTTTGTGCACGATGTCTGCGAATCGGACTTGCATTTCCAAGGGGGGAAGGATAGTACTAAAGTGGAGTAACCGTTCTTGCGATATGTTGGGCATCGAACCAGCGCTACCTGTTGCCAGCGCCTTTAACTGCCTTCTTAAACTTAAATTCGAAAGGAGCTTCCAAAGAAAAAGTCCATTAACCGTTCGGTTGTTGTACTCCAACTTAAAAATTGTATCAGATAGTAACAGATTAGGGTAATTCTTAAATACATATGCAGTGGCTCCTACTAAATCCAAAGTGTTCTTTCGCGAGAACAAAACATCCCCTGAGTTTGGTTCTACCCTTTTTTTGATCTGGGTACCCTGCTTGAGCTTTTTGTTCTGCGTTGGGTCAAACTCACCGTATGTGACTGCACTCAGCTTTAGGACTGCTAGCTCCTTTTCATCCGCGCGAGGGAAATCCTCACATACAGGGCTCCATCCACTCTTTATGTTGCTCAATATGCTGCTTAATTCTGCCTTTGGCCATTTCTTCTCGTTCCTCACTGGATCGCCAAACATTTCAAAAAACTTACTGTCTAAAAACACGTTTAGCAGATTAATGCTTTCTTTCCGTTGCTTGATTAATCCATCTGCCTTTCTTAAGATGCTTGCGATTTGGACTTGCTGGTTAATGGAAGGAACTGGCAGCTTAATTATTTCGATGAAGTTTCTAGAGATCCCGCCAACAGTTGCACCTCTGAAGTCTTTTTGAATCTCGATTTGACCCACGGGAGATTTTAGAAAATGGAAAACATATTCATTAAAAGCCCTATCCGAAACCCTTAATAAAAAGACGTGTTCATTAATTGCTGCCTTCTCAAACGGAAATGAACTGTCAACCAAACTAACTTTACCAGTAGTTGCTCCATCCTTGACCACTAAAATATCACCCTTTTTAATAATGCCATGGGACATTTCCTTAAAGAATGATCGGGGTATGAATTTTATTTTTTCAAACTTAAACCCGCCAGAGTCATTCAGATGTTCAGCTCCCAAACTCGGTATTGCGTTCCTTTCGGGCAGAACTGCTCCCCCTTTTGGCCTTGCCCCAGACTCCAAAGTCTCAATAACAGCCGATAGTTTTTCAACATTCATTACAACAACTCCTTCAATTCAAGGATGGTTTCTGAAATATTTTTTTCAATTTTATCCAACTTTTTAATTATGGCGCGGGAACTTTCATATAATATTTCCCGAAACACCTCCTTTTTATACTTGCTGAAACTTAAGTCGTAGCTGTTTCCTTCAAGCTCTTGCTTTGGTACAAAAAAGTACTTCAGTGTACGATCCGTATGCTTTTTTGCATTGCGCTTTTTGTACCGACGAACAATATCTTGCAAGTCACCAAAACCATCAAGTTTGTTTCGCTTGTCATCAAGGCTGTATCCATCACTTTGCAGTTCATAAAACCAGGTAGAAGTAGTCACTCCTCCCTTGGTGAAAATAAGTATAGCAGTACTTACTCCAGCGTAAGGTTTAAATACACCGCTCGGAAGCGTAATAACAGCCTTCAGTTCGGCTTCCTCCACAATGCTCTTGCGAGCTTGGACAAAAGCATTGCCCGCTCCGAATAATACTCCTTGAGGAACAATAACAGCAGCTGTTCCCCCCATTTTTAGCATACTAAAGATTCGCTCAACAAAGAGTAGCTCTGTTTTAGTAGTTGGCAATCTGAGATTTTCATTTATGTCACCCTCGTCGATGTTCCCGGTAAACGGCGGGTTGGCCATGATAATATCGTATTGACTGTCTTCATTGAAATTCTTGCTCAATGTGTCCTTGTAGTGTATATGGGGATTGTCAATCCCGTGCATCATCAAATTCATAGCGCCTAATCGGACCATAGTAGTGTCGATATCAAAACCAAAAAGGCTGTCATTTAGAATCTTTTTCACCTTTTCATTTATTACCGAACTCATTGTCCCTCTCTCAAAGCCATCATCATCTCGCTCAAGTTTCTTCGAACTCTTTTTTCTTACTTGATCAGTCAAGATATATTGATATGCCCCAAGTAAAAATCCTGAAGTTCCGCATGCTGGATCTGCAATTCGTTGACCTAACTGTGGCCCAACTAACTCTGCGATTAATTTAATGATATGACGTGGTGTTCTAAACTGGCCATTCTTCCCTGCCGTTGCTATTTCACTTAGCAACATTTCATATACATCCCCTTGAATATCTTGAAAGGCGTGTCCCCCCTCCGTCGCATCTCTCTCGACCTCAGTGAATATTTGTTCAATAATGTTGATTGCTTCAACGAGCAGCGAAGGCTTAGGCATGATAAAAACCGCATTTGCCATCGACTTCGTAAAAGGTGAGAGCTCACTATTTAGTGTTTTTAGAAACGGAAAAACTTTTGTCTGCACATGCAGCAACATTTCATCAGCTGGTAGACGTTTGAATTGATTCCATCGAAGACGCTCCTTGCTAATGCTCTTACTGCTCCCTGGAACTTCAAATTCTCCTTGAAATCTGGACGTATAGCTCTCTTTGGTAAATTCGGCGTCTCTTTCGCGCTTGGTCTCAAGATCATCCAAGCGCTTCATGAAAATGAGATAGGTGATCTGCTCAATTGCTGTAAGTGGATTTGAGATCCCGCCACTCCAGAAATTATTCCATAGCTTATCTATTAGGGACTTTAGTATTGGGTTCGATTGAAGCATCAGATATAGTCGTCTTTATACTGTCTAAAATTTTCATTGTCTTTCCAAAAAGAAAAGCACTCTTTGATTTTTTCAATTTCAAAGTCAGGTTTTCCTTTCAATTCCTGCCAAGGTATATTATATAACTTTTCACATAGTTTGTAGAATCCATTGCCTTGCTCTTTGTCAGGACCTTTATGGATTATCAACGCACTCAGCAGAGGTCGATTTCGTTCAAACTCATGAATTGAGACTTCTTCGAGCCAATCACCAATTAGAATCCGATCATATACTCTTTTTCCAAACTCGAGTTTCAGATCCAATTGATCATTTAGCTGTGAATAACTCCAGGTACTCTTTGAGCGAGCAAGTTCTATAAGTTTTCGTCTGATTTCTGCTATCATGCAACAAGGCGTTGAGTAAACAATAGAATCTCCTCAATTTCCTTGGGCTTAAATACTCCTCGAATTCCCTCTGGATGGAGCATTGTGAATGGAGACTCAATTAAGTCTCGTTTTGTTAAGTCTCCGCGCTCAATTATGAATCCCTTTAGAAGGTCAAGAAATTGGAGCTGACGGCTGGTAAGATCTGTGTGAGATCCAATGAAATGATCAAATGCTTTGGCGACGGTTTCTGGAAAGCTTGCCAGAATTTCAATTCCCAGAATATGTTTGATGAATTGACTGAGCTCAGCTTTCTTATTATTGTAAACACGTCGAAGAAGGTCAATAGTAATATGGGGATGATCCTCATATAATTGATCTGCCAGTTGCTCTGCTTCTATCGCATTCACTCGCTTTCCTTCTTTAATCTTTTGTAGTATGGGATTCTCAAATACCAGCTCCCTCACTCTCCGCTCGACCAATTCTCGATATTTTGTAACGCTTAATGCTTCATGTTGCGGCCCAAACTCTACATATTCTTTTGTTACTAGAATATCTCGAAGATCATATTTCGCGGGCCCAAGAGGAACAACAAATGATTCCACATGCTTCATGAGTGGTGCCAATCGGTCAATTAGCAGGTCAAAAGAAGGTTCGCTAATTGTTGCCCAGAAGCGATTAGTCTGACTGGTTCGAATCAACTGTTCTTCGCGAGCGACGATGTTTATTGTTAATGGCAATTTTGAAATTTCTTCAACGACACTTTCTCTGAGAATAGCGGATTTCTTTTCATCCTGACTTAAGAATGCCAACGAGGTCTCGACAACATTCTTTTCAAACCTCATCGCCTTGAAATCTGCATCCGAAACGGTGCGCATCAGAGGTCGAATTACTAAACGCAGGAACTCAAGTTTCTTACTATCCAGTAGTACCCAGAAATTATCTTCGTCTAATTGCGCTAGATGAGCTGCGGCATCCATTACAGTTACTGATTTTCTGGGGAGCATCGCAACTTGGTTTCTCAGCCGCTCTACTTCCTTTGCGGCGATGTCGGTTCGTCCTAACTCTTGAGCCTTTTCAATTTTATCCACACGAAAGCCAAACAGTCTAACCGGCAACGGTATTTGGGCTCTTAACTCTTTTCCCCTTGGCTCAAGTTTGAAGTATTCAAAGTTGTCCCAACAATCGAGAATTAAGAAGGTATTTTTCTCGGGGCACCACGGTTTGAGTTTGTCATGCTCCAGCAAACGGGTTCCACGCCCGATCATTTGCCAAAATTTTGTGTAAGAGTAAACTGGTTTAGCAAAGACGAGATTTACAATCTCGCGCACATCAATTCCAGTGTCCAGCATGTCAACGCTTATGGCAACTCGCGGCATATCATTTTTCTTAAACTGATCAAGTAGGCCACCTTTACCATGCACTCTGCTATCGTCCGACACAATAACTTTTGCAAGTTCACCGCCGTATTCTGGGAATAGCGAGTCGAAAATTTCTTCAATTCGTCGTGCATGCGATTTACTGATGCAGAAGAAAATCGTCTTTCCAGGCAGAACACCATTTGGATCCTTAATACACTCCTCCATGAATTGTCTCACGATAAGCGCATTGGTTCCTTTATTAACTACTGTCTTTTCAAGTTCTGTGCCCTCATGATTGATTTCTTCAACATCCTTTCCTTCTTGCATCAAGTGCATCTGATCATCTAAGGAAATCGTTCTTTTATTTATCCCCTCTTCCTGAAACTTTGATTTAATCTTCATGACCTGGAATGTGCTCAGGTACCGAGGATCATGCGTCACTGCCTCATCGTAGGTGTAGGCGAAGGTGGGAACTCCTTCATCGCAATCAAATAACTTAAATGTATTGTGATCTATGACGTTTGTAGGAGTTGCAGTAAGTCCTAGAGTGATAGCGTTAAAATATTCAAGAATTTCCTGATATGTATTATAGATCGATCTGTGACTCTCATCAACGACAATTAGATCAAAAAAATGAGGTGATAACTGGTTATCCTCCGATCGAACGATGTTCAGCATCGTCGGATAAGTAGAAATATAAATTCGGCGGTCTGTCGATATTTTATACTCGTGCTCCTTTGGCCAGCGAGGTTCGTTCGGTAAATGAAGTTTAAATTCATCAAGAGTTTGATCTCGCAGAGCAATTCGGTCAACAAGGAACAAAGTACGTTCGATCCATCCTGCTCTCATCAAGGCGTCTACTGTAGCGATACACGTCCTGGTCTTCCCAGTCCCGGTTGCCATCACCAAGAGAAATTTTCGTTTCTTTTTCGTGATTCCTTCAAGTACTGAACGGATTGCATGAATCTGATATTCGCGCCCAACGATGTTGGTGTTAATTAGTTCTTGTGCTAACGGTCTGCGATTTGTTCGTACATACTTATAGCGTTCTAGGTCGTCGCGTGTGGGGTACCCATAAACTTTCTTTGGAGGATAATTTTCCAGGTCCCAAAAGAAGATGTCGTGGCCATTTGTGTAAAAGCAAAATGGTAATTCACCACCCTTAGTCTTTTGTATGTTGTAGCAGTATTGTTTTGCTTGCTCGCGACCGATTGCTGCGTCTTTCGCCGTCTTTTTGGCCTCCACCACCGCTAAAGGTTTTCCATCTTTACCAAGCAGCACGTAGTCACAGAATTGCTGACCTTTAAAATTTCCGGCTGGCTTGTTAACTACAATTGAATCATCGAGCTGAATGCAGTATTCGATAGTAACTCTTCTTGAATCACTAACATCCCATCCTGAAGCCTTTAGCTTTAGGTCGATTATCTCTTTACGAGTGATTGCCTCTGTACTCACAATGTGAAGTCCTTTTGTCCTTAATTTAAGAATGCTTGGTGATCCCAAGCCGATATCACGATTGAATAAGTAATGAGCAGACTTTAACGTCGAGATACTTCGCTATCTCAAATAGAGTCGCAATGTTTGGCTGGCTATCATTGGTACACCACCTCGAAACAGTACCAGGCCTAACGTCCAGATAGTCCGCCAACTCTTTGTTGGTCCTCTTTTTTTCAGCCAGGATAACCTTAAGTCGATTATACTCTTGCTTCGTTGACTTGCTCATTAGAAAAAGGGCTCAAACAAATCTAAGTATTTGAAAATTAGCATCTTAAATATCTATTAAGAGCATAAAAACCTTATATATTGTTATATACGTGCGTTTTAATGTTATTTATATTTCTTTTAAAATGATCTTAATAGGCATAAAGTAAGTAATACAATTTTAAACCGTCATTTATGCCTCAATCAAAGAAAAAGTCGCGATCAAGAAGGAAAATCAAAGATTCAGACTTCAAGGTTACGCCACGCTTACAGGAAGCTTTCGTGAGATTCCTGGAATACCATCCAGCTAAACGGCTCAGCGTAAATCTTCGAAGCTGGCTTTTAGAATTTCTGATGTATGACGGCTCAGCGGAAGCTGAGTATCTATATCACCTGGTTACAGATCTCTCTGGTTTGTTCGATCTGCTAGAGGTTATTCAGGACGAATGGAAGGGGACAAGATTTGAGAATGAGCCGTTAAACTGACGTTGACTTGTTCGTTGGATTCGCGATATTAAATGACCCAAACATTCGTCATGACAGCAAAACAAATCATCCGTCATTATCTCACTCACTTCAATGGGCAGAATGATACTTGGTTGCGCGATTGTAGAGAAGCCCAAGATTTTTATGGCCGCCGTTGAAATGGCTGGGATGTCGAGAGACCTTGACAATGACAAGCACCCACACCAATTCCGGGTACCAAATAATGTACTTCGCAAATTCACCGATCGACTATTGAGACAAGCCGAGTCCATGTTGCGTTGTAAAAATTTTGAACAATTGCACGAGCTCGTTGCGTCTTGTCGTGTTAAGGGAATTGGTATTTTAACTATTTATGATACCGCGCAACGCGTAGGTGCAAACATGCGAATAGAACCTCGACGGGTATATCTACATCAAGGCACTAGGTTAGGTGCCGAGCGATATTTTAAGCGAACGCTTTCTGTTGATTCAGTGAATAAGAGGGAATTTAGAGAGTTTTCCAAATTGAGTTGTTCTGCAATTGAGGACGTCATGTGCATTTATAAGGACGAATTCCCTTTGACCAAAAATCCCATCAGAATTACAAGTACGTCGAGTAAATGTTGAGGTATCGATCATCGTTACCTGCTCAAACGTCTTTTTCGACGCTTTAACCTCATTGCCACTTCAGGGTCAACATCAGGCTGTTTCTCGGCCCGCATAAGTTCTGAAAGTAAATTTTCGTCTTGCGACGAAAGTGATACGCTTTCAAAATTCCTTTTTAATTCACGGACTCTTGCTTGAGAACGTTGGAGTGTAGCTTTGTAATGGAATCATATGAAAAATCACCCGATTTCATTTGCGCATTGATTGCCTGAATCAACGTTCGGTCCCTGTCCTGGTTGTAGTCGATGTTGGCCTTTATCGTTGCCCACTTAAAATCATTTCCGAGTTTTGATCCTGTGATGGTCATTCCTTTAAAAGAATAAGAAATGCCGCTTACATAGCCTGTTGATGCCTGGTTGAACAGAACATTTACACCTTTGCCCTGTAATCGCTGCACAAATTCAATACACGAAGGCTTTTGACTTGACGTGAGAGCATCTTTAATAATAGACTGCATTCTAATTTTATTTGACGGAACGCCTGTCCGTTTCTCCATTTCAAGCTCGTTCTTTGTAACGGCTCGCTTCTGTGCATTTCTACTGGAGACGACTTCAGCAAGATTGTGTCTCTTCTCAAGTCTGCGCAGAATGATCTCGCATTTCGCAAAATCATTGCTGTCACTCAGAACGCTACCATCATAACCAATCCGACTGACCAGGATATGTACGTGTGGGTGATCAGCGTCATGATGACGGAACATGATAAACTGGTGCTGCGTGAATCCGCTCTCCTTCAGGTACTCACGCCCGATCTCTTTCATCTTTTCACTGGAAAGATTCTCTGACGGCGGAAAGTTGATCGAGGTGTGATAAAAATGCTTCTGGAGATTAGGTCGAAGCATTTTCACCATCTGCATTTCCTTCATGATCGCTTTCTGTGTGACAGAAACAAAAGAGCTATCAAGTATTTCCGCAATGCCCTTACTAACCTTCTCAAGATTGTAATGCAACGCACCTCCGAAGCCTTTGCCTTTAATCATGTTCGCTGTCATGACACCAACGCTTTACATACCTTATTGAGTAACGCGACCAGGGAAGAATGTACCTCCGTAAACCCGGCATTCGATTCTCCCTGGTTAACCTTATGGGCGATTTGATTCATGTTTACACCGATCTTCCTTAACTCCTGGTAGATCGCTGCATTCAATGGAGAAATCTTGATCGGTGGATTCTGACCAACGAATATTTTATGACGTATCCAATGAGCCGGACTGATCCCGCTCGCCGCCGCGTAGTTGTTCAGCTCTTCATTTTCTTTAGTGGTAAGCCTGATATTCACCTGCACCACTCTCTTCTTTTCCTCATCTGCTTTTGGCCTTCCCATAACTTTAAAAATCGAACGAAGTGATAGTTAATTTTTAATCTGTCTTCATGTTCAAGCGTTTCCGCGTAGCGGAAACATTGCTTGCTCCTAACTTTCAACGCTTTGCTTCTATCGGGACATTCTTCACCCTAATTCGGACATCTTCAGACCAATCAGGACAACTTAGGACAATCACGGACATTCCCGGACGAACGTCACCCATTTTCAGACGGTGAATGATCCCGCTGGTCGCTGTTCTTCCTTAAGTTCATAAGCGTCTTTAAAATCCCATTTCTTCTTGGGTTTCTCCATTTTCAAAATGCCTTTCTTCTTTGCCTTTGTGATAGCTTTCAATAGGCTGGAGAGATTCAATTCCACAGGATCGCTTGACGCACTTTGCAAATCTTGCCTGATAATTTCCAAGGCCATCGGTGTTGACAGTGAAGCAGACAATACTTCGGCATAAATCTCTACAAGAACATTGTATATGCCTTTCTTTTTCTGGTTCACAAAACCGACTAGTTGCTTCTTTTCCATCGCCTCGCTCATTTGTGTTTCGATTCCTTCCCAAGAAAAACGCGAACTGTTTTTGCATTGATCACCTGGAAGTCAGTGAAGTATTTGACTGTATCACTGCGCGGCGCTGTAAATTCAATAAAGTAATAGCCGTCCTTATCCTGGCGCACTTGTTTAGCTAGTACGTCAATGTTGCCGGAGTTCCTGACTATGATTCTTGCCTTGTCAATTTCCTTTTTCATCGACCACCACCATACAGCAATCCATATTGATAATAGTGTGAGCCCACCGAACAGTGCCCATCTATAGATAATACCCAATTGAAAACTCCAGGCAGCTTCCGATGAACTGAAATGCAAGACTTCAGGATGGATCTTAGACGCAGCTGATTTTATTTCAGATGCGATCTCTTTATTGGTCTCAATACATAGTTGCATTTCCTTGTGGAAGATGTACATCGCAGGACTTATTGGATTTGCTGTAGAAATGTCGAATCCATAATCACTACTTAAACTTGAGCAATAAGTCCGATACTCTTTTTGTTCCCGTTCAGTCATTGCCATAACTCAGAAGTCTAATTCCTCCATTCCCTTTGTGAAGTAGATTAGTTTAAACGGATTCAAGCCGGTCAATCCGTTACCTCCATTCATAACATTCTCGACTGTTTGCATGGCCATCTCACCTTTATCATGGATGAGGTCGAACCGTTTTACGGTTAACCCAGATGCTTTAGCGTATTCATCGAGATTACGAGCTTGGTCCGGTGAAAAAGGAAAGAATCCATTTGTTGCAGCGACGATCTCAATTTTGCTGTTAACGGACTCGGTAAGTTCCATCAGGTACTCCATTGTAGCTCTGAAGATATTGCCGCCGCCGACTACACATATTAACTGGAGATCGATCTCATTTTTCTGAAGGATTCCAGCAACCTTTTCTATTCCGTTAAGCGATAAATATTTTGGAAGCTGTTCGGCGACACTGGCTCCCAGATCCGCGATGAAAAGCTCTTTGCTTGAGGCCGCGACACTTTCGAAAAGACTATTGAAAGCACCACGATCAATTCTCTTTGTTGCCGCGTCAAGAAATGAAACCTTAACTGGCTTTCGGTACGCAAGCTGTTTCATTGAAGTTGTAGTTGCGTCATCAAGGCCCAGGATCGCGGCTTGCTGATACTTTTCAGCAAGCATGAACGCTAATACAGATTTACCCGAACCACCCTTAGCTTGGGTAATTAATACGATTTTCTTTTTCATGATTGTTCAGTTATTTGATTTGAGACTCCTTTCAATCTGATAGTGCTCCCGTCTTTGGGATGATAGGAGGGAGTGTATTCAATATATCCCAGGTCTTGTAGCTCCCTGATTGCGGCGTGATATGTTACCTGGGAGTTGATCTTCGCAGCGTTCATCAACTGTCTGCGCGATATGTGGTAACTCTCTTGAAGATCATTTTCGATCCAGGCATCACACAACGCCATAAGCACAGCAAGGTGCATTGGTCTCAGTCTATGATCTGAAACCGTGCGTTGAATAAAACGTGAAAGCTGTTGAAACTCCTCCATCACTGATCACTCTGCACTGTTGATACAGTACAAATAAACGGAGGAGATGAACACGAGGCTAGATGTTCATTTTTTCTACTGGTCCTTAATAGAATTTGGTGACATTTCTAATAAGTGGTCATACCAATTGATGGAGTTTGGTGACAAACGACCTGCTCGCATTTAACGATTTTAGAAGCTATTCTCTATGCGCGTTATTCAAAACAGAAGAAAGTCCCTAACTATATATGGATTCAATTCATCTTCAAAACTCAACCTTATGAATCTTACAATAATGCTTCGGATCGCATCCAGTTACTATACATCCGCCTAGATGAAGCGTCGAATCGGCCCGCGATTGTTCTTCTTCGTTTATAAATCCAATAAGCCCATAAGCAATTGGAACGATTTGATCGGTGTGGTTCCTTGGGCATTTAGGGATAGCTTCGCGAGGAAGATCGTAAAGACATCGGCCAGCAAGAGATATATTTAGTATTACAGTTTGTCCAGCGGTGACATAGATCGAATCCCTTACCAAACGATCAACTCCTTGACCACTAGTGGCAATGATGTATTGGGAGGTTGTGTCGGCTATCAATCTTAGCTTTGTATTGTTCCGAACTTCCATTGAATAATGATGAAGTGAATCACTGAAGATTTCAACGGTTGCAGGCCGATAGTCAATTAACAAATTAATAGCAAGTGATTTTGATTGCGCGAAGGTTATGTTTTGGTGCACGATAACACTAAAGGTCATAAGCGCTATCTTGATGATGGAAGGGTGCATAGCATTTGAAGTGGATTCACAAACTGCAATAACTAAGCCACTTGAAAATGCCAAAAATTGCTGGAACTATTTGACGACTTACTTAAAGCAATCGCACCCATCTTCGATCGAAGTTGTGAATTTCAGTGCGTCCATTCTATTCTCTTTGAAACATCAACCGGAAGTAAACAGCATCAAATTTTTTATCGGCTTTTGGAGTGATTATGGGGTTTTGAAAAAAATATTCCCCAACTCCGGCCGAAGTTGTGAATTTTAGTTTTCCCTTTTATTTCCCTTTGAGAACTCAACACAGAGTAGGTAAGTAGCCAGAGATTTTGGCGTTTTTCGTAAAATTTGGCGGGTTGCAAAATAAATCTTTCCCAGCTACCTCCCACCTACCGAAAGCCTGTTGAATTTTTTGATTCTGTTTGTTTAAACAAAACGACACGGCTATGCCTGTAACAGTTATGACACTAGAGGATTTCCAGAACATGAAACAGGAGTTTCTTGATGAAATCCGATCAACACTCAAAGAAAGTATTGCAGCTGAACCACGAAAGTTACTTAAGTCGAAAGAAGTACTCGATCTTCTTAGGATTTCAGCAGGAACACTTCAAACATTGCGCATCAATGGAACGCTTCCGTTTGTGAAGATTGGTGGCGTGATTTACTACGATCCAGAAGATATAAATAAGATGATTGAGAGAAATAAACACCGAGGGTATAAACAATTGGGTGTTTAAATGGTGGTCCTTAGCCTGGACCACCTTGATTCATTTTTTCATATTCGTTAGCAACAATCCTGATGAAGTCATCTGGTGCTTTGCCAAGTGATATAGCAATCTTGATGAAGTTGTAGAGTCTCACTTCGGTCTCGCCTCTTTCGAGAACGCCAATAGTCGGTTGACGAAGGTCTACGATGTGACTAAGTTCACGTTGACTGAGTTTCAAGCGTTCTCTTAATCTACGCATCACGATTCCGAAAGCCTTTTGAACGATGAGTTCAGTAGGAGTGACATCGAGCCTTTCACTTTCCTGAAGATCAACTTCTAGAATCGTAGGCTCGAACCAGGTTGAAGGAGCATCTTCCGCTTGAGCTTCTTCTTTTACTCTCATGATTAACTCGTTACCATCGTAAGTTCCCTTACGAGCATCCATCGGTTGAGCGGCAATCATTTCCTTGACTGCTGCCTTTGCTGCGAGTGGATTTGTTGCGTCCACTACAAACTTTCTGCTGAAGCGGTTTAACTGTGTCACCAACACTTCGAATTTCTTTCTCTTTTCCATAATCACTTGAATTAATTATGGTGCGGTCAAAGGCTTGAGGCGCGAATTCGCGCAAGGAGGAACGGAATAAATGGGGGTTCCTGGAAGCGAAGCTGTAAGGGGGAAACCGTTTATGCCGGAATTCCTTGCAGGCGCATTTCCGACACAAGCCTAAATTTGCGGCGATGATTAATGAGAGATCGGACAATACATGAATGATATCGGCCGGTTGTTCGTGGTCTCTTGAGAGACATTGTACTACCTGCGAGCAGTAGCATCTTTTGTCTCCAGAGCCGATAAAAATTCTAGCAGCTTAATTAGGTTTTAACCCAATCAAGAGTCCGTACCCAGCTTAAAAACAACCCTGCCGAGAAATCTAGGAATTGAAAATTGCTCTAATGGTATATCTGATTATCGTTCCTCCGGTGTACTTCCACGCTACCTTAATAAATTCAAATATCCGGCCATTTCCCTTCTTAATCTTTAACGGCGGCCAGCGAAGCAGAGCAACCTTCGGGTTCTTGAGAGTAATTGTCATAAAGCTTTTTCGATTACCATGACACTCTGCCAAAAAACAGTCAACGTTTAACCGTTCTCCTTTTTTGTAAATCTTTCTTGAGACGGTCAGTTGATTATCATTCAGTGTTCCAGCAGTTCTAGACCCAACAGCAAATTTTACAACTATTGCGCCTGACTGCGGTGTCAAGCTGACAACAAATTCTTCTAAGGGACCTGAAATCTTTTTAAAGACAATATCAATCTTCCAATAACTCTCATAACGGCACTTTCCTTCGTTGTCAGGGATTTGTTTTAATTCGCGGTAAGAACAGTTATATAAGATACGCGACTTAAACATGGCTATCGAATTTCAGCGCTTGTATTTCGTCCTCTTGTTACGATGTCATATGTCAAGATCTCATAATTGTTTAACTGATCAGCGCAAATGGCTTCTACTTTTTCTTTAATTGCAAAATTGACAACAATAAATAGTTGGTCGCATTCAATTGAATGCTTAAGCCATTTCTGTAAAGTGACTGGAGATAAGTCCTCGATAACTTCGATATCATACATCACCTTAACTTTTGTAATTGGATTTTCGACCAATATGGAGGGTTCGCCGTTATCGAATCGAGAGGAGTATTTCGGGGTAGGAGCGTAGGAGTTAATATGGTCGAGTTTGGCATCATCTAATTCTGAAAGTATCTTCGATCGAATCAACTCGAAATTTTGTTTTGCGCTCCTTTCAGTTTTTTTCATTCACAGGCCATTTTGATTTATACCGTTCAATAAATACTTGGTCCGCACATATGCAACTGCCTGTAGTATCCTTCTGTAAATTGTGGTTGTATGGATTAAACTCTGCGATTGGGTTGAGTGGGTAAATATGCGATTGCTGTTTGAAACTTTTGTTAAGACCAAGAGCGTCGCCAACAATCCTCGCAGCAAGTAAGATTCCCGCCATTGCTGATTGAAAAGCTAACGGGGCATCTACATTTGAAACTTTTTCCTGCCCGATCGTTGATAAAGACATCGATATGCCCCCGCAAATGAACTCTGAATAGAACTGTTCAATTCTTTTACCGTGAAATTGAATCAGGGCTTCCCGGGGAATCGCGTTAGCAGTTGAAATGACATCAAGCATGCTAACTGTATTGTTATTATATCGTGCGTCTACAGGGAGATTTAGGTTAAGATAGTCTTTGACGAAGTTTGCATGGTTCGGGATGTTGCAGTTTACTGCTACTTCTTCAGTATAATTTCGTTCCTTCTGGTTGGGGATATATCCACATGCTAGACATGCTGCGTTAACAAAATCTGCATGCGTCGCTACTCCAATTAAGTTCTCTTCAGTATAAGCATTGAATATTTTAAAAGGCAACGAACTTTGGATCGCAATTCGATCCTTCTTATTGTCGATTGCTACAGCAACCTGCAGATTGTTCCAGTTCTGGGTCTTGTTCAAGTAAGCGCTCCACTTGACGTCGAAGGCGTTGATCAACAAGTTCGGATTATTAAAGTGCAACTTCGCCTTCTCAACTTTAAGACTTCCCTCGTCACTTTCTCCAAACAACACATACCGTTGTAAATTTGAAAGTGAAATCGACTCGTGATCGATCAAGTCAAGGGTTCCATTGAGAGTCGGAATTTTCGAGAACGCCCACAAAAGTCCGCTGCCGATAGCTCCGATGCCGACAACACATAATCTATTGAGATTTACATCTGTATATGCTGGATTACTTTTCGGTGTGGCGGAAAGTTCCAGCGCTGAAAACGCGATTTCCTTATCCAATTTCTGCGAGAAAAAATCAGAAAGGGTAAACTTAAAAACATTGGCTAACACAATACACGCGGCAATGCCGGGCCCAAAGGGATTTGAACTGTTGCCAAAAGATTTTGGTTTTGTTTGCGATATATAACCAATCCAATTATCAGACCCGATGAAGAACGTTTGACAGTTTTTAGGCACTTTGGCAGGACCATCACCTAAAAGAATAACACAGGTGCAATTGTCGAGCGTGGTTTCGATATCGATCGAACGATTTATTGATTTAGCGAGTGTAATCAATTCCTCGGCTCGCGCGCTAGCGTCGTCGTTAACAATTGCAATTTTCGGGTAGAGCCTGGAAATTAATCTAACGAGAAGGTCACAGCATAGACGGCCCTCATTCTCTTGAATACTCTTATCATCAAAGTAAATTCCGATTTGAACATTTGTAAGGATCTGTTCTAATCCATAGGCCTTAGATTTTAGCAGCTGATTTATTGCTAAGAGATCTTTCGAAAAGTATTTAGCTATTGCCATATTATTCCAGTTCTATGAGATTACGAACGTCCGGAAGTGTAAGTTCAACCCACTCCATTCTGGGCTGTAGTCTGTAGTAAGCCCATGCCGAATGGTCCATCTTAGACCGAGCGAAATTGGGGACAACAATTGAGAGCCCCCCTTCTGTTGACATGATGGGATAAGCGTCGTCCGTCTCTGAGTGGTAGGCCTCTTGCGGGTGGCTGTGAATTTGAGCGAGTAACTTAAGCTTGTTCTGATATAGCCAGACATTTATCCTATGGAGTTCTTCGCCTTCGACTGAGTACATGAGTCCTGACGAAAGTTTATAACTTTTTTGAAGGGGGAGAATCGCTTCCTTGATGTACGCATTCCCATCATCTAAAATGCCAGCAAACAATGCTACCGCTTCAAAACGTTCCTTGCCTGCCTCTTGCAAAAATGTATAAGCCTTGTCAAGAACATTTTTGGGAAATAGAAATTTGTTTACTGTGGATAGGCCACTCATTGAGTTATTTGAATGTTGATTTGAGGAACAATAAACTCCTGGTGGAGTTGCATTTTTGTAATGGGCTGAAGCAAAAACCCGCGTATGGTTGATAAAGAATGCAGATATAGTTGATCAAGGATAAAAAGAAGTGTTCCCTCGCCTTTTCCACGATATAATAGCCACGAGTCACCTGAGTGGGCAGGATGTTGATGGTATTCTCTGACACCTGGAATACAGAAGAAGATATCCATCGTTCCTCCACCTTGAATTAAATCCTGATGCTGAAATGGGCTTTTGAACTGTAAGAAAGCGAAAGGAATTTCCTCCCTTTTTAACTTCCCATTTGTAAACGGATTCACAAATTTGATTGAGGGTGGCTCAGTATCGTAGTTCGTAAAATCCAACAGTACGGAGTATCCAATTATATTCGGTTGCAGCTTTGTGCTACAAAACGCGAATTGGATTTTAGGGAATTGAATGTTCTGGATCAAAATCCCCTTCGTTCGGTACTGTTGTTCTACAGCTCGAAACTTCCTGACTTCTTGTTCGAATTTTTTGCGGGTAACTTCAGGATCTGTTACCTGTTCTGATTCTTCAAAAATGTCCACCCTGTCCTGCTTTAAGACTTAAAAAGATAACGGCATTGTCCGGGAAATTGAATTCCTCAACTTTTTTATTGATGTCCAAAGGTTGATCATTGAACAGAACCTGCCAGTCCCCCAATGGCCTTCCGCTATTTCCTGTTTGTTGAAGGGCTTTGTTAACTGAGACATGCAAAGGTTGATTGACATTTACTGGATCAACGATCGTTTCGGTACCGTTTACGATAAAAGTCAAAGATCTTTGATTAGGGTTCTTGTCGTTTTTTTGGTCTTTCATAAAGTAAAATTTGCTTGAATGATGTGAAGTTGCTTTTTGATCGTGACAACTAATGTCATAGTAAAGATTGGGGCACGTTTTTATAAATGATTTGTTGCATCGCCAATGGTTAAGAAACACAAAGCCCATCCAGCCTTCGGTTGAAGGACTTGGATGGGCTCCATGTTAAATATAAAGGATTTTCGCCACGACCAAAAGCCGGGGTTTGACAATTAAGACGATCTCACAACCTTCAGGCGAATTTGCGCAGGAACGAGCGTTAAATGGGAGTTCATGCCCGCACCGCTAACGCGGACTTCGGCAGGCAGCGCTGAATCGGAGATGCAAGGGGCAGATAGTTTATGCCATAGTTCCTTGCAGGCGCAATTCCGACACAACCCTAAATTCGCGCCAATGATTAATGAGATTGGACAAGAAATATGAACGATTCCGGGTGTGTGTTCACAGTCTCTTGTGGCACATTGTATTTACCCGATAACCAAATAGCTATCTTTGGCATCCATTGAAAATGAAAAATCTCAAACACACTCATAAAGGAGCTCTGCATTAGGTTTTAACCTAATCAAGCTTCTTATGAAACATCAAAAGCGAATGATGAAAGCGTTCGGCTCTAATGAATTTGGACTCGTTGACTTTCCGATCAAGATCTCGAGCGTTCAGATCTCTAGAATCAGTTACGGTAATGAGATGGGGTGCTCACGTTGCTTCCCGCACGGATGGGAGACGATCAACTCTACAAGGATTCGAAACAGGCAACGAAACTGGAAATGCTTTAGAAAAACACGATGGACGGCCGGAAATAATCCGGCCTTTGTTTTTTGCTATTAACATCAGTCGTGTTTTCACGACCGTGTATTGACTTTCTGATCTATTCCCCGGAAATTCATTCAATAACAAACCCCAATGGCTACATTCATCGCAGGTGGCACGGCCGTTAACAACGAACTTGAGAAAATAGTTAACGAAGCAAAGGATCAACTAATCCTCATCTCGCCGTATATCAGACTTCATCACCGACTCGCGTCGGCATTAAAAGGAAAGCTTAATAAACCCTTTATGGAGCTGATAGTAGTCTTCGGGAAAAATGAATTCGACAAATCGAAAAGCCTCAATGAATCTGACTTGGCGATTTTTAAGTCATTTCCGGACGTAAAGATCTATTATGAAAAACATCTGCACGCCAAGTACTACGCAAACGAAAATACTGCCATCCTGTGTTCTATGAATTTGTACGATTACTCTCAGAACAATAACATTGAAGCCGGAATCCTAATGAAGAATTCTATTTGGAAGAATTTGGCCAACAATCTTGTTACTAGCGTTACCAAAACGGAGAGTCTTGATGCACAGTCTCAAGAGTTCTTTTTCAAAGTCATGGATGAAGCAGAACTTGTATTCCACAATGAACCTCAATTCAAACCCACGTTTCTTCATCTTCAAACAGAATATGTTCGCTCAGAAATTCGTGTCGACAGACTTGAAGAATTCCTTGGCAGTAAGAAAGATTTCGGTGCGTTAGCTATCAAATCAGAAGAAAGCAAATTTGGCTACTGTATCCGAACAGGGAAACAAATTCCATTTAACGTAGCGCAGCCATTTTGCGAAGAAGCCTTTTCAAGCTGGAACAGGTATAAGGTCAAAGATTTTGCCGAGAAATACTGCCACTTCAGTGGCGAAGCATCAAATGGTCAGACATCATTCGCGAAACCAATACTTCTAAAGAATTGGGGCAAGGCGAAAGAGCTGCATAAGTTCTAGGCATAGTGACTTAACTACCGTCAGACTCTCTTTTAATTAGCTGCTCTGGCAAGATAGCCTCATTTGTCCAGCATCTTGAAAGCAATCGACTTCCCCAATTCTTGTCTTAACTCCGCTTCTTTTGCATTATCCAAGCCTACACCATACTTATAAAATGCCCCACTGCCTTCAAGAATCAGGCTCTTCCCACAAGGTTTGATTTTGAAAGTTTGATCCTTCAAGGTAAATGGCCTAAGCTTTTGCTTCGTAGTATTCGTCCCTTCATCCTCTTCCTCGTTAACAACTTTCTGTTTGAAAACTAAAGTGAGGATCGAGTCTTTTATTGAATAAGTTCCAGAATAAAAGGTGTCGCCACTAACACACCTATCGACAACTGCAAATGTTGAAGTTGTCAATAATACTAGTTCCGCCGAGCAACAGTCACATTCTGGCATCAGTTCGCAAGAATTGGCAATAAAATCCTTTTCATCACCAAGGGTAAAAGCCTTTTCCCTGAGGGTTTGACCAAATGAAGCGTGACAACTCAGAAACGCGATGGCTACTATTAGTGATTTCATCCTGGGATTAATTATCGTTCACTGTCGTGGTAATGTGTTCCTCTCAATTCGAAATTCAGGTAGTCGATTTTTTCTTTGATCGTTTTCTTTTGAATAAGATACTCTTTTGTGTCTATTTTCCCTGACTCTCTTTGTGCGTATAACTCATCCAGCTCTTTCTTTGCCACAAATCGTCTCTTGGCAAACTCGTATGCCTCGAACTCCTTTTTCTTTCTGTTTAGAATTTCAGGCTTGGTTTGATGCGTCAAATTTTCTCCAGTGATAGAATCGAAGCTGAAGCCATCTCGCTCATCATAATCCATTTTCTAACTCAGTTGATACGTCGGTCTTCGTCTTACTAGTTGCTTGAAACTCTTGGCATAGAACGATATATCTCCCTGTTGGGTAATAATCGTCCACTTCTTGCGGCCTTCATGTTCAGCGAGATCTATATCGTCAATCTCTATCCACCGATCACCCCCAATTGGCTGAGTTAGCTCAAAGGATAAATCGGTCGCTGAATGAAATATCAGAGTGCAGGGCGCTACCCAAAATGTGAAATAGAAACCTTCAACCTCTGGTTGATTCCACTGAAAAATGTAGTCAAGGTCAAGAACGAGATCGCCATCTAACTTCATTCCATAGACAGTCGCATCGTGCCAGCCCATTTTCGTGAAATCATCTTCGTTCCAAATCCATTTTTCTAATTCGTAGGATGTCATTTGAGCGTGCTTGGAAAGCGAATTTAATGGTTGGTTGTGAGATGAGATATATCCTCAAACGGATATAATTTGATCCCCATTGAACTGATGATGCTCACCGCGTCGCACATAGCCCAACTGGTTTGTGATGAGTTCGGTCACACCGATCTTAAACGCCGGAACGCTTTGATGATGATCTCCATAGATCCAGTAGTCAGGACCGAAATCAGCGATGAAATCGAACAACTCTGAAGCGAAAGCTTCATTTAAAGTAGTCCCTTTATATTTCTCAGGGTAGTTCATGAGAGTTGGGACGTGATGAGTGACAACTACAGTTTTCGCTGACTTTAGCTTTAATTCTTCGGAAAGAAATTTCTTCGCTTCCTGGTGAAGCTGGTTAAAGTGATCGGGGGTAAATCGGCTATTCCCATACTTGATCAGGTGGAAGTCAGCCATACCTTGACGAATATCGCGTTCATTTAGAGGACTGATGTTAGACCAAAGCGTAGAGAATAAAAAGCGAACATCTCCATGAGTAACAACAGAATTATTTACCAAGAACACGTTTGACCTGATTTTTTCATTTATGGGTTTTGTTTTGGTAGATATATCAAATCCATAGTATTCGTGATTACCTGGTACCCAATACACGGTTTCGAACTCTCTCGAAACAAAATCAAAGAACCACGAATGTTCATTGATTCTGCCTAAGGGAACAACGTCTCCAGCTAATAGCAGAATATCGCCCACAGGTTGCAGTGGGTTGATTTTAAGATACACCGAGTTTTCATTGAACTCAAGATGTAAGTCTGAACAATACTGAATGGTCATTGGCTCCTCCTTTCACTACTATGTAACTTAATCACAGTGTTACTCACTTTACAAATTTAGTTGCTCTGGCAATCCCGATAACTATCGGGAGAACTCGCATCCCAAGGTCCGCATCCTTGTATCCTGATCCATTAGACGACAGAGCAATGTTAGGGTGATGTATCAGGCTCGAACTGATAAACATAAGATCCACAATCTTACCGCGACGCCACTTTGCGTTACATCACCATTTTGTCGGAGAGGGATGAATCGAACATCCAAGGTATTTAAGCACCGCTTTTACAGTCCGCCAGTTGGCGGATCCACTTACGGACTACTCTCCGATATTTATTAAGTCGAGGTGGTTGGTCCCGATAGCTATCGGGATGAACCAACGTGCAACCAACTACGGTTTCGACACGGTATAACCCCGTAGCACGTGCTACGGGGCGATACACCTCGTATGTTTTGGGAGCGGGACTCGAACCACGCATTTACTGAATCAAAGTCAGCCGTCCTGCCATTAGACGATCCCAAAATGTTTTGAGTCAGCGATCGGATTCGAACCGATGAACAACTGTTTTGCAAACAGTCCTCTTAGACCACTCGAGCACGCTGACAATATTTTACGACACGGACAATACAGTATCATGCTTCTCAACAAACTCAATTGAGAGAAACTGTATAAAAACAAAAAGCCCCAGGCGAGTTGCCCAGGGCTTTGTATAATATTTATAGTGATTCTATATCATAACAATCCATCCGGGCATGAACATACCTTCTGCTGATAGCAAATATGCTGACAGCGGCGTTTGTTAGATATGATGATTCCCGTTTTCATTCTGCTGATGCAAAGATAAAAAAAGTTTTTTCGTATGAGCAAAACATTTGTCACAAAAACTTCCTTTACATTTGCACCATGATGTTAGTACAACGCCATATGATAGAACGAGGTTTCATGGGTCATGCCTATGAAGCAAACCGTCTTGCCTGGCGTTCACGAACGTATTAGTATCAACCGATACAATACACGAAAGCCCGGGCACTGAGTCCGGGCTTTTTTGTTTTTAAACTATTTTAGAAATGCAGTTGATCTTATTTATCGGAACACCTGGCAGCGGAAAGAGCACTTTCTATAAAGAAAAGTTTTTCAATTCGCACATGCGTATCAGTCTAGATCTCCTGAATACACGCAACAAAGAACAGCGTTTTCTTGATCTGGCCTTTTCGCTTCAACAACGGATTGTGGTTGACAATACAAATGTCTTAAAAGAAGAAAGGGCAAAATACATCATTCAGGCAAGGTTAAATCGATATGAGGTGATCGGATACTATTTTGAATCGAATCTTACCGACTGCCTTCAGCGAAATGAAAACAGGATTGTAAACGATAAGATCGAAAAAGTGGGCGTAATCGCAAAGTTTAAACAGCTTCAATCTCCATCACTTGATGAAGGTTTTAATATGCTTTACCTCGCGAGAATCGACGAGAATAAATTTGTCATTAAATCTATTGAATCGTGAAATTTGAAATGCTTGATAAAAAGATGCGTTCGTTTGAGGAGAACCTGGATCAAACTGTACTGCCTGAAGTCTATATCATGGCGCGACTCGATGGACGAGGCTTTACCCGACTGACAAAGGAATTGCTTCCGCTCGAACGTCCATTTGATGAAACGTTTCGTGACGCAATGATCGAGACGGTGGTTCACCTTATGAATTGTGGCTTCAAGGTCATTTATGGTTATTGCCAGAGTGATGAGATATCAATTTTGTTTGATAGGGATGAAAGTGGATATGGCAGAAAAACACGCAAACTCCTGTCTGTTTTAGCGGGAGAGGCAAGCGCAAAGTTCACTAGTGAAATCGGTGCGCTTGGGGTGTTCGACTGTAGGATTATTCCTCTACCAAATGAAGATCTCGTTGTTGACTATTTTCGCTGGCGGGCTGAAGATGCAAGTAGAAATGCGTTAAACGCATGGTGTTACTGGACGCTTAGAAAGGACGGCACCAATGTGGCAGACGCCACCAGGCATCTGGAAGGAAAATCAACTGCGGATAAAAATCAGTTTCTTTTTGAAAACGGCATTAACTACAATGACCTTCCCGCATGGCAAAAGAGAGGCGTGGGATTTCAGTATGAGACATTTGACAGTTCGTCAGTTAATTTGAAGACCGGAAACGTCGTATCGGCAAGTCGAAAAAAATTGATCAAACAAATGACTCTTCCATTGAACGCCGAGTATGAGTCATTGATCAGGAAAATATTAACGGAGTCCAATAATGAATAAAAACATCACACTATATAGACCAACGGGCGCAAAGGAACTCATACTGATCATCGATTCCGGTATGAAATATTTTCCTCCCAGACTTTATTGGCAACCTATATTCTATCCTGTACTCAATTTTCAGTATGCTGCCGAAATAGCAGAGCGTTGGAATATGAGTGATCCGAATTCTGATGGAGTGGGATTCGTAACTGAGTTTGAGGTCCCCGAGGAGTATTTCGGAAAATTTGAGGTCCAGACCGTTGGCCTGAAACATCACCAGGAACTTTGGGTACTGGCCGAGCAATTGGACGAATTTAATCGGCAAATTGTAAGCGGGATTCGAGTATCGAAGGCCTTTGTAGGCAGTAAGTTCGTTATGCCAGAAAAGATAAATGACATTTTGAAGTAGAGAAATTATGAACATGATAACGCTATCGAAAGAGATCTTTTTGATCGAGAATTTTTGGCCTGTCGCCCTATGCGATGAATTTATTCGAAAGTCGGAGGCGAAAGGTTATGAAGTAGCTACCGTTGAAACCGAACGTGGTCCTCGCTATGTAGATCACGTTCGTAACAACAATCGGGTGTTGCATCAGGATATTCACCTTGCGAATGATCTGTGGAATCAGGTCCAGCCGCATGCTCCAAAATCAATAGGTGACTCGCACGCCATCGGGTTGAATGACCTGTTTCGTTTTTATAAATACCAACCAGGGCAGCAATTCAAAAAGCACCGTGACCAAAGCTACATTCGCAACAGCGAAGAAGCGAGCTATTACACCTTTATGATCTATCTCAACGATGGTTTTAAAGGCGGTGAAACTAAATTCGAAAATGTTGTTGTTGCTCCATCCAAAGGTGCGGCGCTAATATTCTATCACTATCTGGAACACGAAGGGAGTGAAGTGATAGAAGGTACGAAGTATGTTTTGCGAACTGATATAATGTATCGACTGAAGGTGGAGAGTTAAATCTCCACTCTCTCCGCCCACTCCAATCCATTCGACAATTCATTCGAATTAAACTCTAAATGAATAACTCTTCGATGTTTCTGACTCGTTGCTTTCGATGAAGCGTGAAGTAGTAATGGACTCATAATTTGGACTCCACACGCATCAACTTCACTGATGTAGGGAATGCTGTTTTGCGTAATGAGATTGATCTCATCGTCAGCCAGTCGTTTATTATGAGAGCCTGGAATAATCTTTAAAGCTCCGTTTGTTTCATCGGTATCGTCAAGATGAATTCTCACCGTAACCGTATTTTTCAAATATTCGTCAGGGGGAACAACGCCATGAACACCAAATTTCTTTGTCCACCCTGAGAAGCCCGGAGTCTCTATCCTTTCCGAAACGTTAATAACAATATCCTGGTGCCACGTTACATACCAGTTCGATTCTTGGGTCTTATCAAAGTAGATGGCTTTAGTCAGGAACAGGTTTGGATTAATGACCTTTAAGATCCTAAGCAGATTGGTATTTAGAACTGATCGCTTTAGTTCGGGAATCTCGGTCAATAAGTTTCGGATTGCATATGTGTCCTCCTTTTGATCAGTTGCTTTAAAGTAATTATAAACCGACTGCTTTATTTGATTCACCTCCTTCTTTGCAAACACGTGATGAAGGATGCAAAAGCCCTTATGGATCAACTTCTGGATATTATTATTGAGTGCGGCAATATTAAACTCGTACTGGTATAAGTCTAGTGCATGTTCCAGCGTGTCCTTGATCCTTCGTTTCAGTCTTTCCGGTGCGATGACTTTAACACGGTTACCAAATCCAAGGATCTCCCTTTCCAATTCGAAATTCAGCTGCACGTTTAAAGAAAAAATAACACCAGTCGCGGAGGTCTCTTCTACTTGCTGCGACTGATGTAAAGGCTTTGTCGATATGTAGGGAGCAGTCTCATGGTCAGCCAACAGAAGCACTTTTTCGGTCTGACCATTTTGATTTACCGTGACGCCAATGACGTCATTAAGGTGACTCGTCAGATTAAAGTCCTGTCTTGGAACGAATTTCACATCACAGCCTTCAATACCCAATATCCGATCAAGGGCGAGGTTCAAGATCGGCGTGTCCTTCTTTTTGATGCCAATCACAAACCAACGATTTCGATATTCTTTTAGATAATAAGGATGGAAGTGGAATGAGTTTGACTCTCTCGCTTTGAAAGATTGATAGCTGATCGTAACCGCGCATTTCTTTATGATGGCCTGATATAACGTTTCGATATGTTCCAGGCCCTTAAGGTTTTCATTCTTTTCAAAATCTATAACAGGCTCCTGGTTTGTTTTAACAGAGTAAATCTTGTTCTCCAGTCGCTGCACCATACCGCTCAATTCCTGGAAGTGACTAAAGCCCTTGAACTGTCGAAGGATTTCAACGACCTCCGTCAGTTTACCCAGATCCTGATCCGTCAAAGGGATGTTGGTTATCGAATAGTCCGGATCTTCATATGTATAGTATTTGTTTTCGAGAACAGTGATCGGCGCATTGTAACCCAGTTTCTCACTGCGCATTATCTGAATATCCATTTGGATGGATCGCTTGCTCACTCCTTTATCAATACCCTCATATTCATAGAGCGCTTCCGAACACGCGTCGATCAAATCTTCCAATGTCCATCGTTTCTGCCTGTTTTTAAGGCAATTGTCGATAGTACGGTAACGGATCAGGGCATTCCTGTTTACAGGCATGGGAAAATATTTTCATAAAAAACGTAAAAATTTATTACTACGCAAATAGACTGCGCAGTAGTGCGTGAGTTTTGTTTCATCATTTAAGCGCAAGTGATATGCGGTTGATGTCCTCCCCTTGAGCTGCAAGGGGAGATACTTGAAAGGTCTTATAGCTTAAAAGGAAAAGCCTGCGGTAAAAGATTAGACGTTCCGTAGAGTGCATGGATGATTCCGTTACTGCTTCGCGCTATACCGGATAGATTTTGCAGATGCACCGACAAACCTCTCGTAGAAGTTCAGTAGGGAAGCGCATTTAGAGCCATGCTGCCCGGCAGGGAATCCCAGTTCGAATCTGGGTAAGGCCACTGAAAGTTCTTTGATAAAAGTATTGTCTCGTTTATTCGGACTAAAGATCTTCTTCCTGGACTATGTCCCGAAAGAAGCGCGGGAAAAACAGGAAGCATAGGACCTGGTGAGCGTTTCTGTATAGCGCCATGGTGTTGTGTTGTTGTTCGACATAATATGCTGCTTAGCTCGATGTTGTTTTCCTCTCATGTGTCGAAGGTTCGACTCCTTCTCCGTTACGGCGGGTAGCTCAGTTGGTAGAGCAATGGACTGTTAACCCATGTAGAATGAAGCTGAGCCCTTCTAAAAAGGTTTATCCCTGAAGGTAGTTTAGGGCATGTCAGGTTCAAGATGAGTTTTATCACTCGATTTTTTCGGGACGATCTAACGAATCGCAAGCCAGTCTTTTGAAAACTTGTGAGTGTAAGGATACCGGGTGGTGAGTCGACTCACTTTTCTGCATATAGGATGAATGCAGAAAACTATTTGGATACAACTATTCTCAATTACACTTCCGTGATCTGGAGATGATGTGTCGTGGACTGCTTTCTTTTTAATGACTTTGTTTACTTAATTTTTAATACAATGAAAAGGATCAGAATTAACACCGGAAAAATTGGTTTGGTGTTCAGAAATGGCAATTACAGAAAAGTAGTTACAGAAGGAGTTTATTGGTTGCTTCCTAATGAGGATGTATTCCAGTATGATATGACGAAACCGTTCCATCCTTCCGTCGATTTAAATATTCTTTTGAAGGATGCGGAATTGGCTAGCATGTTGACTGTTGTTGAAGTAGGTGATAATGAGATTGCATTGCAGTATGAAAACAACAACCTCAAGAATGTGTTAACACCTGGAAGGTATGCATATTGGAATGGTGTCATCCAGTACTCATTCATCAAGGTAGATTTGAGCAGAATTGAGATCACCGAAGAAATCGATGTAAACACATTGATGAGAAAAGAGGTGTTACAATACTTGCGAGTATTCGCGGTAGAATCATATGAGAAAGGCATATTGTTGATCGATGGAAAGTTTTCAAAGGTCCTCGAGACAGGTGTTTACTACTTCTGGAAGAATGCAGTTGTGATCTCTGTCTTGAAAGCTGACTTAAGACAATTGCAGCTTGAAGTTTCTGGTCAGGAGATCCTGACTAAAGACAAGGCTGCGTTGAGAGTCAACTTCTACACTCAATACAAAGTTGTTGATATTATCAAGGCTTTGATTGAGAACAAAGACTACGAGAAGCAATTGTACATCCTGATGCAATTAGCATTGAGGGAGTTTATTGGTACTCTTTCGTTGGATGAGTTACTGGAAAAGAAAGAATCCATCTCTGCGTATGTTCTGGCTACGTTGAAAGATAAGGCCAGCAACCTAGGTGTTGAGATCAGGGATTGCGGTGTAAGAGACATCATCTTGCCTGGTGAAATGAAAGAGATCATGAACCAGGTATTGGTTGCTCAGAAGAAAGCTGAGGCCAATGTTATCATGAGGCGTGAGGAAACAGCTTCGACAAGAAGTTTGTTGAATACTGCCAAATTGATGGAGGAGAACTCTATGCTGTTCAAACTGAAAGAAATGGAGTACGTAGAGAAGATTGCAGATAAGATCAACAGTATCTCGTTGTCGGGAGGCAACCTGATCGTTGATCAACTGAAGGACATCTTCGTACCCAAGAAATAGTAGTACAGATATTAAAAATTATAAGGAGAGGCGGATACGCCAACATGCGGCTTAAAAACTGCGTGGGGGAGGAATCACAAATTCATCTCGAATGAAAAAGTGTTCCAGGTTCGAATCCTGGCTTGCGATGCCCCGATCCCGTCTTCCTTATTGCTTCGTTAATTAGTTTTAAAACCATGCACATTACAGGAAACGACCTCAAACAGATCGGATTTGCCGAAGGTAAAGCTCTCGGTCTCGCTCTAAACATTCTCGAAACGCATTACAAAGACCTCACTGTGGATGACACACTTGCCCTGTTAAAGCAAGTGGTTAATAATCCATCCGTCTTTATTAATGACAAAATACTCGCGCCCATTTCTGCTGAATTATTGAAACCAACTGACGACACAATTGCACTAAACATAGAAAGCAAGTCTTATCAAATCTATGGAGCAGAGGCTATTGAACAAGGCGCGCTCAACCAAATGGCAACGGCAATGAAACTTCCGGTTACCATAGCGGGAGCGTTAATGCCTGATGCACATCAGGGATATGGTCTTCCAATCGGCGGAGTACTCGCCACTAACAATGCGGTAATTCCCTACGGCGTTGGTGTGGACATTGGTTGCAGGATGTGCCTGACGTTATACAATATTCCTACAGGGAGTCTTCAGGAAAAGAAAGAGGATTTCAAAAAACTGCTTCTGAATAACACTCAGTTTGGTCGGGCAACTTTCAAGAAACCTAAAGATCACGAGATCTTTGAGCGTAAAGAATTTTCAGAACTCCAGATTGTTCGTGAAATGAAAGACCGTGCATGGCAGCAGATCGGATCGTCTGGCGGAGGTAATCACTTTGTTGAGTTCGGTGTTGTCGAGATACTGAATCCAATAAATGAGTACAACCTGGCGCCTGGACAATATCTTGGGCTGCTTTCACATTCCGGCTCGCGTGGTCTTGGGGCAAACATCGCTGATCATTATACAAGAATTGCCATGGATAAATGCAAGCTCCCTCAAGAAGCAAAGCATTTGGCGTGGCTAAATCTTAATAGTGAAGAAGGACAGGAATATTGGCTTGCAATGAACCTTGCAGGAGATTATGCATCTGCTTGTCATCATCAGATACATGAGCGTATGGCGATTGGCCTTCGTGAAACACCTCTCGCGATGATTGAAAACCACCACAACTTTGCGTGGAAGGAGAAAGATGCGAACGGAAATGAGTTGATCGTTCACCGTAAGGGTGCCACGCCAGCGGGCAAAGGAGTACTTGGAATCATTCCTGGTTCGATGGCAACACCGGGCTTCATTGTTCGCGGCAAAGGAATGGCAGAATCCATCAACTCTGCTTCGCATGGAGCAGGACGAACTATGTCTCGAACGAAAGCGAAAGAGACAATACTGCCAGGCAATGTGAACAAGTTCTTGAAAGATGCGGGTGTTGAACTCATTGGTTCAGGTTTGGATGAAGCTCCGATGGCATATAAGGATATTCATCAAGTGATGAAATCACAGAAGGAACTAGTTGAAGTTCTCGGATCTTTTATGCCGAAGATTGTGAGGATGTGTGGAGATGAGAAGTTTCAGGAAGTGGATTAAGTACAGGAGAGCTCTGAATTCGTCAGGGTTCTCTATACCAATCAGAAGATTTAAACTCTTCGGGAACTTCATCCGTTAACGGTGATTCATAACCCAGGTCTTCTAGTTTCTTGAACCATTCATCTCTTTTTGAAGGTGGCAATTTCGCACCGCACCACGGACAGTATTCTATATGAATGAAACTTGAACCTCCATCGCGTATTGGAATTCCATATTCATCAAAAACAGCTACGTACTTGATAATTGTATCAACATCGTCTGGCTCTTTGAAAAACTGATCAAGATGAAACTTGATGGAGTCACAACAATATGTGAGCGGACGGTCTTTCATCTCGTCTTAGGTTTATGCAACTCCTTTAATTTAAGCTTTGAATTTTCATGACCCAGCTTGCTTGCTACTTTGTAATAGTGGTTCGCCCATCGATTAGACTGCTTGACCCCATCGCCGTATTCGTAACACAGCCCTAAGTTGTAAAGAGCCTTGTCATCCTTTTTCGAAGCGGCTTTTCTGTACCACAGAATTGCCTTTGCTTGATTCTTCTTAACACCCTTGCATAGAAATAACAGTACCCTAAGTCTCTTTGTGCCTCCGTGTCGCCTTGTTTTGCCGCGAGCGAATACCAGTGAACCGCTTTTTTGAAATTTTTTCTTACTAATTCTCCTTTGTCATAGAAGTACCCAATGTTAAACTGAGCCTCCATCTTTCCTTTTCTTGCTGCTTTTAAGTACCAGTTGAACGCCTCAGCGATGTCTTTCGTAATACCATATCCATTGTCGTAACAAGTTCCCAGATAAAACTGACCCTTACATTGCCACTGCTTGCGGCGAAAAACCATAGTTCAAAAATTTCATCCCATGGTTTGACCTTCTTCTTGGTAAGAAAAGCAAGTCTATATCCCTCTTGAAAGAATTTCTTACTTAGCGCTGCGCTTACTGGCCGGTGATATGACTTTTTATCCTTCATTATTCGAAGGATATACGGACTTTTAACTTCTGCCATGGTTTAAATCTACATTCTTTTATAAAAGAAAAAGGGACGCAAGGCCCCTTTCATTTATGATCTTCCTGACAGACTATTTAATCAACCCGGCACGTTTTAGATTTTTACGCGCACGTTCGGTCTTTTCTTTAAAAGGCGTGATCTTACCATGCTTCACCGCATCAATGAACTTTTGTAACGACCTAAGATTTTCACTCGTAACTTTATTTTTACTTCTATCTGCTAAAGTCGACATATGATAGGCTGTCAATTAGATAAGCTTGGCGCTCACTTCAAACTTTCGCCAATTGGTTCATGGCGTTGATCAATTTGATATTTGGTGCCGGTGGATTCATCAATGCGTCAATGAAAATTCGACAATCCTGTTCCGACTTTAACCAATCACGATTCGTTTGAACGACAACCCTTGCGCCTTTTCGTTTTAGCCGTTTCATTTCTCTCTTCTTGACCTATTAAGCAAAAGACTCGCCTTGGGACGCTGCTCTTATGGGTAGCTTGGCTAGTACTATTAGTGTTGGTCTGTGATGTGTAACTCAGCGACGTATCGACACACAGCGTTTTAGGAAAAGTATTTTGTTGCCCCCCAGTTGGCGCTTTGTAATTGTGCAGCAGGTTGCTGCACAATTGACCGATGGATTCAGGAAATACTCAAAGCTTGTCGATATACTGACCGATTTTATCAATCAGAGAATCAAATGGCGGTTGACCATTGTAATAGAGTGCCTTCGTCTCCTCATACCTCTTAGCAAACTTCGACCTGGTCTCCGGATTCTTTAACAAGAACGCCTCATTTTCAGAGATCTTAATTTCCAGATCTGGCTTCGGAAACCTTTTTTCCTTATGCTCTAAGTACTCTTTGCTGCCAATGAACTTCTGAACTTCAGGGTGATCTAGTAACCGTGCGACATCGTAATACTGACGCATGAAGTTGGCGGCCTTCTTATCGTCGTTTTGCTCCACGCGAAATTTGGTCGCAATTGTCTGGAGCTTCTCCACTAGAGTATACCCTGGATGATAACACACAACATCAATTGCCCTGTTATCTATAATATTAACCTTTGATTCAACGGCTTTATCATATGCCCACGAACTGATAGTTGCCTTGCTGTTTGGCGTGACATTGTCAAAACCAGCCTCCAACAAAATGCCCTCTTTAATTCCAGCCACTTGATCGAAGTGTCTTTTGTAATGTGCCCGAATACCGCCGCTTCGATAATAGGTTGTTTCATCGAATTCTATATCGCGCTCGACCGAGGCAATTCCGTCTATTACAATTTGTTTTGCCAATCCATCATAAAAATCTTTACGCTTGGCAGAATTGTTAGCATTAGTATTCTTAGGATTCTCATTTATCTCAAGCTCTACCGGTGGTGTGATATGAATATCAATATCCTCGGAGAATCTATCTATAATCTTAAATCCCTTTGAAAGAGAAGTTCCACCCTTCAATTCAAATTTGAATCCTTGCTTTTGTAAACCAAACAGAACATGCATGATCCAGTAGTCTTTCTCAACAAGTCCTGGCAAAATGCTTTTTTCTTCGGCCACTATATTCAAAAGGCCTACGAAGTCTTTATGATTATGAAGATAACTTGGCATTCTGTCCCTGGAAGCTGTTTAAGAAATTGTAGAATAACTTTTTGGTTTTTGCGGAACCGTAGTCTTCAATAGAAGATCTAAGTTTAGAGGAATTCGTGGTCGCTGCTTTCGCGAGAGCTTTTTCAAGGACCCTTTCACGATCCTCTGCAAGTTGATCCACATTGTTGACCAGGTCTACTAACAGAAATTCGCGTGTGAGTTTCCTGGGAAAGTGATGCTTTACATGAAACTCGAATGTTCGATTTCCCAATCTAAACTCGCCATGACGCTTATGGTTATAAACGACTCTCTTATTGTAGAGCTGAGTTGTTCCAACACCGAGACCATTGTAGTCATTTGGAGAAGTAAGCAAGAAACGGTCATCCTTCAAAAATCCCTTTACCAATTCCTCTTCACTTGGCGGTGTTTTACCGAATGCTGATTCTTTTGGGAAATAATACAATCCCGTAGAAAGCTTTTGTAGTGTTCCATCGCTCACCATTTGTCCGAGGTGACGGTCAACAGCTTTCGACCATTTGGTTAGGTCATTTCGCCTGTAAACCTTTCCTCGTTTTAGATGCTTCTTTACTTGATCAAGCTGCGCCATATAACTATCGTCTTATACAAGCACAAAAATACAAATTCTAGGCCAAATATGAATGATTTATTATTGAAAAATCATGCACAACTAGAGACTTATATTTTGATATACAGTGTGTTACGCTGTTTATCGTGAAAACATTTCCGAATAGCAAATTATGTTTCATAGTAGAATAGCCAGGTTTAACCTGACCACGGTGATACAAAACATAAGTACATGCTGTGAAGCAATACTTTCGACAATTACAGCCAGAGGCGGTCATTTGATTGTGAGATATTCTGCACGGAATTCAGCCACCTTTTGATTATTCAAAGCTGCTGCTTTGCTTATCGAAACCTGTCCTTGACCCAATGCTCTGAATAGCAACCGCTGAAAACGACCTGAGCGCTCCTGGCCATAATAGGGGAATGCCTCCTCAATGTCATGTTCGAATGAATTACTAGCAACCTGGAATTCCTCGAAATAACTTTCTGAAATTATCCTGGCATCTTTAAGCCGAAATAAAATGTCCTGAATTGAGATCCCATACTGTTGTTTGATCGAACCTAACTCGGGTAGCAAAATAGTTGATCGCCCTTCATTAAATTCATCGTACAAAGTCAACTCTGAAAATAGCATTATGGAGGCGAAGTGATTGCAGTATTCCTCTTTTTGGTTTTCATTAAGCCCCTCAAAATTCATTAGTAAATAACCAACCTCCCGGAGGGCAGTAAATCTTTTTCTGTCAGATGACTTTAACTTGCGGCTATTCAAAACAATGAAGGGCACTGCATTGTCGTTTGCCCAAGCCAAGACACCATCAAAGGAATCATCAGATTCAATCTCGAAGACCTTAATGTGACGATCCTCGAGAACTTCAATCAGATTGGAAATTGGAACCGAACCTAATCGCCAGCCCCATTTTAGCTTCATGGCAAATTCATTCGCGTCCTTAGCCGACCGGAGAGGAAGGCCCTTATGAAAAGGAGTCCATCCCTCAATGCCAAGGATCTCTTCCAATTCCAGGTATCTCGAGAGTCGTCCGTGAACGCATTCAGTAATTCCGTCCTCAGTTTCAGATGAAAGACCTCGTCCTTCCCTAAATTCGATCGACTTAGCTATGTTTTGCTGCATACTTCAACCGTAACACATTCATATCCTCACTCACCTTCTTATCCAAAATCTTCGCATAATGCTGCGTCGTCTTCAAGTTCCGGTGCCCTAACATCTTACTCACCGTCTCTATAGGCACACCATTAGTCAAAGTCACCGTTGTTGCGAATGTATGCCTTGCCGTATGGAACGTCATTTTCTTGGTGATCCCACAGGCGTCGGCGATTTCCTTCAAATAACTATTCATCTTCTGATTACTTAGGACTGGAAGCAGTCGACCTTTAACCCTACACTGTGGATCATCTTTATATCGATCAAGAATCTCTAACGCTGGTGGAAGCAAGGGAACTCTTGTCGCCGAATCTGTTTTCTGTCTACTCGTCCAAATCCACTTCTCTCCATCAATACCGATTGTAACTTCTTCACGAGTGAGTTTCTCAACATCCGCATAAGCCAATCCCGTATAACAACAGAATATAAAAATGTCCCTCACCTGGCGAGTCCTCGCCATCGGGAAGTCTTTATTAATAATCCTGTTCAGTTCATCTTCAACCAGGAAGGTTTTCTCAATCTCTCTCTTCGCCAACTTAAACCCCACAAACGGATCTCTGTTCAACCAACCATTCTTTATACATATATGAACAATCTTCTTGAAGTTCGACAAGTACTTCATCGAAGTATTGTGATCACAGTTGCGCACGGACTTCAACCAAAACTCATAGTCAGCTATGAATTCGTATTTCAACTGTTGAACATCAATATCATCGATCTTATACTTCCATCTCATGAAAGCCTGCGTATGACGAAACGAAGTCTCATATCTCTCCATCGTCAGCGGTGCAAATTCTTTATTGATCAAAGCCTTCATCTGCGCATTGTGATTCGCGAAGACTTCCATCAGCATCACCTTCTTTTCTACAGATGTACCGAACCACTTCGCTTTGATACCCTCAAGCGTGATCGGCTTGCCTTCATTCATCAACTCACGCTGACATTCAAACGCTTTTACCCTGAAAGCTTCGAGCTGTTCATTCTTTAATCTGGCCTGTCGACTTATCATCGTAATCCGTCCTTGCTCGCTCGACCACTCCGATTCCTTCACATGGATCTTCGTCGTTATGTTGATGCGTTCTCGATTGAGACCAATGCGCATCGTTACCGGAAGCAACTCGTCAATCGCCCGATCCTTGCGGGCAAAAAACCTCACTGAAATTGTCTGCATCATAATCCTGTCTGTTTATGTGTCAAATTCAATGTCTAACACACATCAATCAAGATGTTCAATCAATGAACAGGTTGAAATACAGTGCGTTACACTGATTTGTGGCACCAAGATTCTCTCGGCATCACATGGTACCACGTTGGTACCACCAGGATTAAGATTCTTTGATTCTGATTGGTATGGTCTGGAAACAAAAAACCCCGAAACCATTACGATTTCGGGGTTTTGTATTTGTTTGGTTTCTAACCAGCAGAGGAGGAGGGATTCGAACCCCCGGAACCCGTGAAGGTTCTCCGGTTTTCAAGACCGGTGCAATAAACCGCTCTACCACTCCTCTGTATACGGCCTATCCTACAATTGGACTGCAAAACTATAAGTTCCGCCCATTTCCCCAAAATCCGCCCCGAAAGAAAACACCCGGCGCACGCCCCGCTGCCGCACAATCTTCAAGCTAACCGATATCTATCCCGATTAAGCTCCGCCCCAACCTTCGCCCCTCACTTCCTCAAACTCGCGACGCAACTAATGCCAGCGTGCACTTCGTAGACCGGCGGCGATGACAGCTCCGCCGTAACGTCATTCCGCAACTTCCAATCCCCTTCCGTACATCCAGCCTTTCGCAAGGTCAGTTCCTCCCCAACCCCGACCCTGTACCCTGTACAAAAAGAATTCATCTCCTCACCAACCTATATCTAATCCCACTCGCCACCTTATCCGTCAATTTCAACACCCTCCCTCCCCTCACCGCCTCATACTCACACCAAAACACATCCGTCTTCCCCTCAAATCTATTCGTCATCGTCACGTCCCACGGAGTCGATGTCCATTTGCCACTGTATTTCTGATCATAAAACTTCGTACTCCCCGTCATCCCAAACGCCCCCTTATGTGTACTCTCATACATCCCGTCGTTTTTTAAATTAAACATCGACGCCGACGCACTCATGTTCATTCCCGCATACGCGCCCGTCACCGTACTATACATATCGATCCCGCCCGACGTACTCTCCTCCCACGTCCCCGTTAAATCACCCGCCGATACCGCAAACTTATTGTAGCTCACCATTCCCTCGATCTTCGCCTGATCAGCGAACTCCGTCTGGTATGCACTCACCGACGGTGAAATGACCTCGACACAAGTCGCGATCCCATTGTTCACCAACACCCTCAGCCCAACATAGTAATTCTTCCCAGTCGACATCTCCACCGCATCTCCTTCCATAAAATACACTTTGTTATACACGTACGACCCGTTCTGAAATGTCTTCAGATTATTCGTCCTGTACCTCGGTACCATCAGCCTGTTCCACAACACCGCCGTCATATCATTCTGCCGCATCTCATCATCCACCGCTATCGCGTAATGCAACAACACGGTCACCGGCCCCTTCACCACCTTCACGTAATCGGCATACGGCTGCGACACCCACCCGTCATCAAAGTTCGTCGTCGATGTACTAATACCGCTTACACCCGTCGCTGCCGTCACCACGATCGGACCCGGCGCCGTCGAAGATGATTGTATCACCGGCTGTGATGATTGCGTCACTTGCTGTGATTGCTGCTCCGGTATCTTCAAATCGACCGACTCCACAAATTTTTCAACCTCCGTCATGTACTTATCCGAATTCATCGAAGCCATCATGCTCACCATCGTTCCATATCCGGATACAACCAGCACGATGAGCTGCGCATCCTTTCCCTCCCATTTAAAACTACTTCCCCCTGCATTGATCGTCCACCCGCCTTCCGTCCGCATCTCCGGTACCGGCTCCACAGATCCCGCATACGTCGAGCTTTTCACCAAAGCCTTCCATTCCGAAGCGAAATCCTTCGCCGCATCACCGCTACTCGCCACACTCTTATAAACTCCCAACTGGCACCACGTGCCCGTCGCCGCATCAACCGTCGTAAACGACACCGCGTAAGCCTCTGTCTTCTTTTCCCATCCCTTCGGCGGTTGATATGTAACGATGTCAAATGTTTCCATCTGCGCCAACAGGAGCTGCGGCAACGATAACAGCATGAAAAATAAAAGTGATGAGTATTTCATTCGGTGAGGATAGCTCATAATTTAGGAATTCCCCTCCGAACTCTACGCGCCTTATTTCAGTTGTGATGCCATGACCTTATCCGTTCTCGACCTCGCCACCATCGCTCACGGCGACACCTCTCCCGCCGATGCCTTCCGCCGCAGCGTAGCACTCGCACAACACACCGAACAACTCGGCTACAAACGATATTGGTTCGCCGAACATCACGCCATGGAAAGTGTCGCCTCCGCAGCAACTTCCGTTCTGATAGGACATATCGCGGGCGCCACATCGAAGATCCGCGTCGGCTCCGGCGGCGTCATGCTCCCCAATCACGCTCCACTCGTTATCGCCGAACAGTTCGGCACCCTCGAAGCATTGTATCCCGGCCGCATCGACCTCGGACTCGGCCGTGCTCCCGGTACCGACCAGGTCACCGCCCAGGCCCTTCGACGTAACCTCAATAGCGACGTCAACCAGTTCCCCAACGACGTCGTCGAGCTGCTGAACTATCTCGGCCCCAAAGATCCTTCCGCCAAAGTAAGGGCCATCCCCGGTCAGGGCAGCGGCGTGCCCGTATGGCTTCTGGGCTCCAGCACCTTCAGCGCACAGCTCGCAGCCATGCTCGGACTCCCCTTCGGATTCGCCTCTCACTTCGCACCAGCACAACTCCACGAAGCATTGAAATTGTACCGCGAACACTTTCGTCCTTCGCAATTCTTACAACAACCGTACGCATTGGCTTGTGTCAATGTGATCGCAGCCGACTCCGACGCAGAAGCAGAAAAGCTTGCCACGTCATTCTATCAGCTCGCCCTGGGATTATTCCGCAACGACCGTCGTCCGCTCCCACCGCCCGTGGACTCCATGGATGGCATCTGGACAGAAGCCGAACAGTATGGAGTGTTGAATATGATGAGCTACTCGCTTATCGGAAGTCGCGAGAAAGTGAAGAGATCACTTGAGAATTTTGTAAGTACGACCAAAGTGGACGAGGTGATGATCGCCACACATATTTATGATTTTGCGGAGAAGAAAAGATCCTTTGCGTTGACGATGTCGTAAACACCGAATATCGAACACTCAACACCGAATGATGAAGTGAAATGCCGGATCCCACCCCGCCCTACGAAGAGCGAAAAAAGCGACGAAGGAGGTGGGACCCCCTCCCCATCAAGGTGCCCACGCCCCTATGAAAAACCTCCTCCGAAGTTGATAATATCTTCAACCCGCCTTCACAACCGCCGCCCTTCTAAACCATTTCTTCACAACATATCCTTTCCACAACCACAGCCCCGATAATATAATCACCGGCAAAAACACCCACCTCACCATCCTCGCCGCATTCTCTATCTCCGCCACCGGCCCATACACATATCCAATGATCGGAATACTAAGAACAATATGTATCCACCGGATAATCTTCCTCTCCAAAGCAGCACTCATCCTATTAAGATTATAAATTTAAATACCTCTTCATCTCCTCAACATATCTCTCGAACGCCTTCCTTCCTTTCGGCGTGATCGTACAAACCGTATGCGGATAATTATCCTTATACGTCTTCTCGATCTTGATATACCCCTCTTCACCCAGTCTCTTCAACTGCTGACTCATATTCCCCTGCGTCGTGTCTGTTCCGTCAAGCAACGTCTGGAACCGCGCCTGTTTCACCTTGACCAGTATCGACACGACCGCCAGCCGTACCGGCGAGCTCAGCAACGGATCGAGTGACTCGTACTTCTCGCCCATCAGCCTTCCGCATTTTTTAGAAGATAGCCAGGCACGAGATAGCCGGTCACGATCGCCATTCCCTGCAACAACGCCTTGTACTCCACGGGCACATACACACTCGCTATGCTCGTCACCAAAAACACAACTCCTCCAAATACCATCGGCCTGAACTTCATCGTCCAGCCCGACACCACCGTGCCGATGCCCGCCAGCAACAACGTGTATGTGAACGGCATCTCCCCCGCCCTTACATTGATGAACACCACCATCAGGAATCCGATCCCCAGCACCGCCCACATACGATTCAGGAAAAATGTCAGGTACGACTCGGTCGCTGTTGCTCTTCTTTTTGAATAACGCATGTATGTCGTGATGATCCCTACAGTAGCCAGGAATGGGAAGGGAAGGAAAGCCAACGGTGTTCTTACAAACTCCATCAGTACGAAAAAACCAAAGCTCGCAATCGCAATCAGCCATCCCCACAACATGAAATAAAAACTGTTCGACCGGATGTCATCCTTCGTGCGTGCGATAGCTCTCACGATCACTTCCATGCTCTCCTGGGGTGTCAATGGTCTTTCAGATTCCATAAGTCCGGGGGTTATATAGATTCATATTACGTGATTAATGTAGTTTGGGTTACAGACTAAATTTAACAAAACTTCCTTACTAGCTCAAACGGCCTAAAACTTCCACATTCAGTGTTGGGTGTTCGGTGTTCGATATTTGCATTCTAAATACTACATTTAGGAAATTATTCCCATGAAGCCTTCCCCTCCCCGGTTCGCACTCAGGTTTCTCCGCTGGTTCTGCCGGCGCGACCTGGCCGCGTACATCGAAGGCGACCTCATGGAACTCTACAACGAACGACTTCAAGCAACCGGCCACAAATCCGCCAACCTCCGCTTCGTATTCGACGTCCTCCTCCTCTTCCGGCCTTCCATGATCCAAAGCGCCGACGGCATTCACAACTTAAACCATTACGGTATGATCAAAAGCTACTTCCGCATCGGCTGGAGGAACATGCTCCGCAACAAAGGCTATTCACTCATCAACATCGGCGGCCTCGCCACCGGACTCACCGTCGTCATGCTCATCGGCCTCTGGATCTACGACGAGCTGTCGTACAACCGCTATCACACCAACTACGACCGCATCGCGCGTGTCTGGGTCACTCATCACTTCGGCGAGAACGTCAGCTCACAGCAGACCCTTCCCTATCCGCTCGCCGGCGACCTCCGTACACAGTTCTCCGACTTCGAACACGTGTCCCTCGCTTCATGGAGCTATAACCATTTTATTAACTGGAATGACAACCGCTTCACCCGGGAAGGGATGTTCGTGGAACCGGAATTCCTTCGCCTCACTTCCTTAAAGATGACACGCGGCGGCCTCGATGCGCTGAAAGATCCGCGGTCCATCATACTCACCGAATCGCTCGCCCGTACTATTTTTGGAAACGAAGATCCCATCGGGAAGATCCTTAAGCTCGACATCAGCCACGTGGTCACGGTAACCGGCATCTACGAAGATCTTCCCCGCAATAATTATTTCTGGGGCTCCAAATGGCTCGGTAACATCGAGCTGTACATGACCGACTACGTCCGTAACCCAAGGATGCTCACGCACTGGGGCGACTTCTCTTACCAGATGTTCGTCACCGTCAACGAAGGAGTCAGCGTCGAAGAAAGCTCCGACCGCATCCGGAATGTCATCATCAACAAAGACGAGCGAGCAAGAGAATCCATGCCCGAGCTTTTCCTTCAGCCCATGAGCCGCTGGCATCTCTATAGCACGTACGAGAACGGCGTGAACACCGGCGGCGAAATAACTTTCGTGTGGTTGTTCGGCACCATCGGGGGATTCGTGTTGCTGCTCGCCTGTATCAACTTCATGAACCTCAGTACCGCGCGATCCGAAAGCCGCGCCAAGGAGATCGGGCTCCGAAAGACCATCGGCTCACATCGCGGCCAGCTCATACTGCAGTTCCTTACCGAGTCGGTTCTTGTCGTGTCGATCGCATTCGCGTTCGCGATCTTACTCGTAGCCCTGTCGATCGATACGTTCAATCAATGGACAGGCAAAGACATCCTTCTTCCGTTTAAAAACCCGGTGTTCTGGATCACCGGGCTGTCGTTCATACTCGGTACCGGATTGATCGCAGGCAGCTACCCTGCCTTCCTTCTTTCATCTTTCAACACCGTCAGTATTCTTAAAGGAACATTCCGCCTTGGCTGGTTCTCGGGCTTTTCAAGACAGACCCTCGTCATCTTTCAGTTTGTTGTTTCTGTTACGTTGGTCATCGGAACGATCATTGTTTATCAACAAGTACAGTTCGCCAAAAACAGGCCGATCGGTTATGAGAAAGACGGATTGATCACCACCTTCGGTTATCCCTTCAGCGACAATACGCTCAATCCCAATGTTTACGATGCCCTTCGGCAGGAGCTGATCAACACCGGCGCCGTGATGAACATGGCAAAGTCGACCAGCCCTACCACTGCGATCTTTTCCTTTCAATCCGATTTCGATTGGGACGGCCGCGATCCCCGGATGATGCCCAACATGGGAGTCGTTTGGTCCACACACGACTACGGCAATACCATCGGTCTGCAGATAATCGAAGGCCGTTACTTTTCACGAGACATTGCAAGCGACACCGCCGCGATCGTACTCAACGAAGCAGCCGTCGAATACATGGGGCTCGAAGATCCGGTCGGCAAGGTCATCCGGTACGAGAGACTTCCATTCACGATCGTCGGAGTGATGAAGGACATGCTGATGGACTCTCCCTACACGCCTGTCGGTCCCGTTGTCCACATGATCAGCTATCAACGGCCAAACATCATTACCATGAAGCTCAACGTGGCGCAGAGTCCTTCGGAAAATCTTGCCGCTATCGAACCGGTATTCAAAAAATTCCGCCCCGACGTGACCTTTGAAACGCAATTCGCCGATGACGAATTCGACCGGAAATTCAATCGCGAAGAACGCGTCGGTCGGCTCGCGCTGGCATTCACCGTGTTCGCCATACTCATCAGCTGTCTCGGACTTTTCGGGCTCGCTTCGTTTGTAGCGCAGCGGCGCACACGCGAGATCGGCATACGCAAAGTCTCCGGCGCCACAGTGCTCAACCTGTGGAGCATGCTTTCCAAAGACTTCATCGTGCTGGTGATCATCTCGTGTGTGATTGCGAGTCCCATCTCCTGGTACGTCATGCATCAATGGCTGGAGCAGTACAGTTATCGTACCTCTGTTTCGGTATGGGTATTTATCTGGTCAGGCACCGGTGCGGTTCTATTGACACTGCTGACGGTCAGCTACCAGGCGATCCGTGCCGCAAAGGCGAATCCTGTGGAGAGTTTGAGAACTGAATGATTTTCTTGGGACTGTCTAATTGGGTATTGGGGATTGGTTATTGGATATTGGGTATTGATATTCCCACAACCTCCAATACCCAATATCCAATACCCAATGAAAGTCGCTTTCCTGTTGCTGCTCACCATTACAGGCTACGCCCAATCCGGTTTTTACACCCGCACCATCGATTTTTCCAGCGAAGCCAATGCCCGCTGGGAACATCCGCCGTTCGAAAACCTGGGAACCATGCTGCTCGATGCATACCTGCGTGGTCAACTGAAGGCATACCAGTTCAACGTCGCCCATGATGTTGTAAAGTACGCGCCCCTTCCGAAAGACGAGATGCCTGCTGTGTGGGATCCTAACCTGGATTACTACCAGGAGGATATGGTGTTTCACAAAGGCAAAGTCTACATCGTGAATGTCGACCTCATCCACGGCTCGGCACCTCCCGACGATTCCCAGGTCTGGCAGGGTCTCGACATGCACGGACCAGCCGTCAGTATCCGTCATCATTTCCCCGCAGCCGCAGACACAACCACGAAGTCGTTCCTACTTTCGCATCTCGTCGAGGAAGCACCCGCCTCGTACGATCCATGGTCGGAGGGCATGGAGTACTTCAACAACGACCGGGTCGAATACAATGGACAGATGTTCGAAGCCCGCGCCGATAATTTTGCGGGGATCACTCCCGGAACGAACGAAAATTTCTGGCGGCATTTTGATTCCAGGCTGATTATGTTCCAACCTGCAGATCTAAATATCATTAACATACTCTATCACTACGAGGTTAAAGGGAACGACACGATCCAGACTCCGCAAATGTTATCAGTCATGGTGATGGATCCTTACCGCGAAGTCTTTCGCAACGTGGGACTGAATTTCTTTTATGCAGACGTTGCCAAGCACCTTGCCAGCTCTCGTCTCCCGGCCTTGTACCTTTCTGATATCGGGCGGGTTGGTGGTGGCGCTTTTCTTTTTGATGAGCACACGAAAGAAAATTTTGTCCGCTGGGTCCTGAGTAAGATCGTATCTAAAGAAATCAAACCCGACAAGAAGACAATATTGAATGAAACCGAGTATACCCTGTTCATCAATACGAAGCCCGAAGACATCAACCACATCAACTGGTATCCCGTGCAGAACCCGGCGACTCACGACATTACCATCTTTGCGGGGAAGCTGAATACGGACTACGACTACTTCACCATACCGGCATTGTCGATCCCGTTTAAATCAATCGAGAAGTTATTGAAAGCATTACCGCCTCCCGAGGAGCCTAAATCGTATACCGGAATATTTTCGCAGAGCTTCTTATCGGTTACTTCGATGGACACGGTCGCGATGGATTCCATCGAAGCCCTGCCGATGGTGGCCACGGCGTACCCTGCCTTCACTGAAACGTCTTTTGAAGAAATTCATTTCGACTATGTTGACGCAACGCCGTTGCTACAGAATACGATCCCGGTTTTATGGAATGTGATCGCATCGTCAGCCGGTAAGGTAAAGTTCCAACCGGGCCGTTCGTACTATCCATGCGACTGCAACTGGACCGGCACCCTGATCAAATTTTCGATGGGATCACAGGTGGCGGGCAAGGACTTTACACTTTCACAGGTCAGTCCGCCGCCCAGCGAACTTCCCAAGGCTCATTGGAAACTGAAAGAAGCGGGTGTAGTTTACAGGATCGATCAATCGGGGAAATACGCACCTGTTCAAGTTGTGATTTCATTCGAAGACGAACCGCACTCGGATCTCATCGATTATCGTGTCGATTGGAATGATGTGATAAAACTGCTCTCAGGCAAAAATGAATTCGCGGAATTTATCTCGGGAGCTCAGAAGGCAACGTTAAATTTTAAACAGACGGCGATCACCTATTGTTTAACAAACAAATAATCGATCGCCTTCCCGTCCCCGGAGATCGTAGCCTTCAGGTTTTTACCATCCACTTCGTAGCTGATCTTTTTCGGAAAGTCGTGCTTCGGATTCTCGCACACGAAGCCGTTGGCTGTAAGCTCCGTAAAAGCAAACCACACTTCTCCTTTGTTTTCCGGCACGTCTGCCACGTAAAAGATCTGTCCGTCTTTCAGCTCAATCCGTATCTTTTCGATAAATGTCGTGTCGGCGCCCTTCATCATAATTCCCTTTCCCGTCATTGTAGTTGAACTGGTCGCCTTCCAGGTTTCATATCCGCTGCGTCCCGCCTTCGGGTTTGTGCGGGTCCACGTGCCGTTCAGCCAGTCAAGTTTTTTGAGGTCGTTGGTTGTGTTTTGTCCGTAAGCTGTCGTTGCAGCAATAAACAGTATCAAAAACAGTCTCATATCTTTTTTTGAACAAACATAACCCGCGGTCCAGCCGCTCCATTGTACAAACCCGAACTAGCCTGTCTTTTTCATAAAAAAATTCGCGAGGCTTTGTTCCGCAAACATGTAGGCTGTTGGGTCTTTTCCTGTTAATGCCTTGAAGTTCCTGATAAAATGCGACTGGTCATAATAACCCGCCTGGTATACGACAGCTGCCCAGTCGGGATTGTTTTCCTTGATCAACTGAAAGATGTAGCTGAACCGGATAACCCTCGCGAAGAACTTTGGTGAAAGACCGACATACTTGCGAAACAACTGCTGGATATACCGGTCCGTTACCGAAAGCTCTTTACAAATATCATTCACAGAGAGCATTCCGTGCTTCGAAAAGATCATTGCAAGAGCGTGATCGACCGGGTGATTATCGGGATAACCGGCACATGACTCCGAAAAGAAAGCTTCGATCAACTTTATGCGCTCTTTATCGTCTTTTGTTTTCCGGATCGACGCCTCAACGGACTTCATCTTATGTTCCATCACTTTACCCAGGCCGACCACCTGGTCCGTGATCGAGCTCATCGGCACTCCAAACAAGTGTGTTACAGCCGAGGGCTTCAGCTTGATGCCGAGGATATCGGTTACTCCGGTATTTTCAAGAAAAAAATGCGTGCTGATCTGCCCGGCAAGAAGGCTCGTTTCCTGCCGCTTCCATTGACCGCCGAGATTTATTCTGTAGTGATCGCCAAAGTGAAAGATGATCTCCGTAAATCCGTCGGGGATGATCTTCTGTTTCACATGCGTAGCGTCGTCGTCCTTCACGATCCAGTAGCATTCGATGGCTTTCTGAGCCTGGCCGGTGGGGTCGATGCGCTCGAATTTCATGGCGGTAAAGATATCGGATGTGAACGTTTTTTTATTTTACTAACGTCACCCTTAATCATGCGCCGTTTTTTTAGTCATCGCCGCGGCTTTATCCTTTTCCTGTTATGGGTCAAAAAGACGATCTGATGTCCATCCTCGATTACTACGACTCAATCTCCGATTAGTAGAATTACCTGGAAGCCTTTTCCTTCCTCTTCATTTTCGCCTTCTGTGCACTGATCGCCTCTACCTTCGTGGCGTAATGCAGACTTGCGTTCACCTCGTAGCCAAACAACAGCACCATGGTCAGCAACTGCACCCAGATCATCATCGCTATCAGGGTCCCGATGGACCCATACACCTTATTATAACTTCCGAAGTTGGCAACGTAATACGAGAACCCGTACGATATACCGAGGCATGCGAGCGTCGCCAGCAGCGAACCGATCGAGAAAAAGCTCCAGTTGTAGTGAACCGCCGGGCCAAAGTAATAAATGCACGATATCGCGATGAAGAACACGATGAAGATCACCAGGAATCGAAGCAGGAGAATGAAGTACAGAGAAAGCTTGTCGAGACTCAACTCCGCCAGAGCATGCACGTGCGAAGTGAAATAATTGATCACGATCTGCCCAACGACCAGCAACAGTATCGCCATGAACAACACGATCGACAGCATGACAGTCAATCCTGCCGCCGTCAGCCTGGTCCTCAAAAAATTCCGCCTGTCGACCGTACGGTAGCATGCGTTGAATGCCCGCATCAGGGCGACCATCCCGTTCGTAGCCAGGTACAGCGCAAAGAAGAATCCGAATGTCAGCAGTCCGCCCCGCTGGTTGCTCACAATGTCCAGCACGGTCGATGAGATGACGTCGGCCATACTGGGTGGCAGTTGCTCGCCAATGAAACTCATGATGCTCTCGTTCGTGATCTCCGGGAAATAAACGGTCACGTAAGGGATCAACGTGAACAGGAATATGATCGTAGGGAAGATGGCGAGTATGAAATTATACGCGACACTGTTCGCCCGGTCGAAGATCTCGTCTTCGTGGATGTTGTGAAGGAATATCTTGGCGAACTTATATAGTGAAAGATCCCCGAAACGCTTGAAGGTGATCTTCTTCATCCACGACCGCGTCGTGCGGGCCGAAGGGACACTGAGGATCCTTTTGCGCAGGGCGTACTTCATACTTTAAAGAATACCTCCAGCACCTGCTCAAACTTTTCGGGCGGTCTTCGTGGCTTGCCCGTTTTCTTGTCGACGAACACAAGCAACGTTTCGCCCTCGTTGATCAGCTTGCCGGCTTCATTATAAATCTCGTATTCAAATTTAATCCGGACACCGGGCTTTTCCCGAATGGTCGTTACGATCCGTAGCAGGTCGTCGTACAGTGCCGGCGCAAGAAACTTCGTGTGGTTCTCGATCACGGGCATCATTACGCCCATCGCCTCCATTTCTTTGTACGACATGCCGAGCTGTCTCAGGCTCTCAACCCGCGCAACCTCATAATACATCCCGTAATGTCCATAATAGACATATCCCATCTGATCGGTTTCGCCATAACGTACTCGAATGTGGGTTTCCGACTTGTACATCAGTTATTTTTCTTCTTCCGGGCTTCGTTCGCCGGAGTCGCTTCGCGGCGGGCTTCTCTCCCCTTGCGTATTTCGATGGAGAGGGCCTTTTGATACTTGGCGGCGTTCCGGTTGTGATCGGTGAGGTTTGTTGCGAAGTTATGCGCTCCCGAGAAATCCTCTTTCGCACACATATATATATAGCCGTGTTGTTCGGCGTTCAAAACAGAGTTGATGAACAAAATACCGGGCATGTTGATCGGCCCGGGGGGCAAGCCGGTGTGTGTATATGTATTGTACGGCGAATCAACTTCCTTGTGAACGTTCAATACCCGTTTCAACGAGAAATCTCCCACCGCGAATACCAGCGTGGGATCGGCCTGCAGAGCGATGTCGCGTTTCAGCCTGTTAAGATAAAGTCCGGCGATAATCGGAGCCTCCTCTTCCTTCGAAGCTTCGGCGCGTACGATCGATGCGAGTATGTTCACTTGTATCGGTGTAAGGCCGATCGCCTGGGCTTTCTGTTTTCTTTCCTCGGTCCAGAACTTCTCGTACTCTTCATGCATGCGTTGTACGAGCTCGTCTGCCGTGATATTGAAATATACTTCGTACGTGTTCGGTATGAACATACTCAGTATGTTTTCTTTAGTGAAGCCTTCCTGGTTGTTCTTCACAAACCGGTCTACGGCCTCGTCGAACTCTTGTGGAGTCACAGTGGTATTCTTCGTGATCCTCGGACCAAGCTCGGCGACGAGTCTGATATTGTTGAACGTCACCCGAACCGGCACCTGGTCGTTGCCCATCAGCACTGCGATACCCGCCAGGTTGGTCATGTTCCGTTCGAGGGCAAACTGGCCAGGATGAACGCGCTTATCATAATCTTTCAACCTCGCCAGGAAGCCGAACGACACAGCGTCGTTGATAAAGCCTTTGTCATACAGGTCTTTGAGAACCTGACGGTACGTGGTGCCCTTCTCTATCCGGAACGTTCTGTTCTCTTTGTCCACCAGTACATTGGGTGTGAAACAGATCTGGTATCCGTAAAACGAGAAGGTTATCAGCAGCGTGGAGGAAACGATATAAAAAGCAAGCTTGGCTTTGCTGAGGGTTTCGGGTTTTCGTCGGGCCATTTTTTATTTACAGAGCACAAAAATAACTAATACCGCCTTCCTATGAAATGTCATCGCGGCCAGAGCTACGAAGCGCAATCCAGCCTACAACGGCGCAGCGACCCCGCAGAAGCAACGAGCAAGTGTGCCTATGAAAGCTTTCCTGACTCCCACGGGCTCACGGCTCCCTCGTCGCTTCACTTGTATTTCATAGCCCGGGCCGCGATGACACTTCATAGCTACTTTTTTCTAATATTGTTTGTTGTCAGATCATGGCCGCAGAACTTCTCAAGATCCACCCCATCACCCCCGAGCTCCGAAAGATCCTCCGGGTCGTCGAGATATTGCGCAACGGCGGCCTCATCGTCTACCCCACCGATACCATCTACGGACTCGGCTGCAGCCTGCTTAGCAAGAAAGCCATCGAACGACTCTGCCAGGTAAAACAGATCAAACCCCAGAAGCTCAACCTTTCTTTCATCTGTCACGACATCAGTGAGGTCGCTTCATACGTCCGTCGTATCGAGACACCGGTTTATAAGATCATCAAACGGACACTCCCCGGTCCCTTCACTTACATTCTCGAATCGGGCAGCAACGTTCCCAAGGTCCTCGATGTAAACAAGCCGACCGTCGGCATCCGTATACCCGATCACCCCGTTCCACTTGCTATCGTAAAGGAACTCGGTAATCCTTTGATCACTTCTTCCATTAAAAACGATGACGAGATCAAAACATATACCACCGATCCCGAAGAGATCTACGAAGACCTGAAGCACAAAGTAGACCTCGTGATCGACAGCGGTGTCGGTGGCAACGTACCTTCGACTATTGTCGACTTTACTTCGGGCGAAGCCGTCGTTACGCGGCATGGTCTCGGCGAGTTTGTATACTGACTTACAACGATGCGCCGCCTTCTCGTCGATCTTCACTTCCTCCCATCACTTGAGTATTTCTGTTTGCTTGATGGTTTCGAAAGTATAGTGTTGGAAAAACATGAGCACTACGTAAAACAGAGCTACCGCAATCGTTGTTTTATCAAGACGACTCAAGGCGTTGAGATGCTTTCCGTTCCATTAACGGGAAAACGAAGCAAGATCACATTCGGAGAAGTAAGGATAGACTACTCAACCCGTTGGCGCGATGTGTTTTGGAGAACATTGGAATCAGCTTACCGGAACAGTCCGTACTTTGAACATTACTGTGACGATCTTCACAAAATTATTTATTCGGGTACAAATTTTATTTTCGATCTGAACCTCGAAATTCTGTCATATTGTCTTAACTCTTTGAAGTGGGGAAAGGCCATATCGGCTACTGTTGAGTACGAAAAAATTGTTAATGAACCTTTTTATGACGTGCGATCGTTGATTACGACAAGGAATACGTATATAGAACGCGGATTCTACCGGCCCACACCCTATTACCAGGTATTTGGCAACAGTTTTGATGAGAACCTGAGCGTGCTCGACCTGCTGTTCTGTTCTGGCCCCGAGGCGGGAAGGGTGCTTCAAGCCAGTAGACCGAGCTAGTTTCAAACGATGGAACGGCGCTGCTCCCGACGAAAGCTGTGGCGAAGTCGGGAGAACAAATGAAATTCTAATCGTGTTACTTTGGTTACTCCTGGCCGGCTCCGGGGAACTAAAACTAAATTGAGCCGGAAGAAGTCCCTCACATTGATAATAAAGGTTAAAACTCTACATTTACCTATACTATGGCTGATAATATGGAAGCTAAATTCTCCAACCGCGTTAAAGAAGTGATATCACTGAGCAGGGAGGAAGCGTTGCGACTGGGCCATGATTACATCGGTACTGAACACCTCTTGCTTGGTATGATCAGGGAAGGTGAAGGTGTTGCTGTCGGTGTACTCAAGAAGCTCGGCGTACCTCTCGATGCATTGCGTTCGGAGATTGAAAAGATCTCGAAAGGCACTGCCACACACCAGATCAAAAGTCTGGCGCAAATTCCACTTACACGCGCTTCGGAAAAAGTTTTGAAGATCACGTATCTCGAAGCGAAGGTTTTCAAAGCGCAGCTCATCGGCACAGAACATCTTCTTCTGTCGATACTCCGCGATCCCGATAACCTGGCAACACAGATATTGAACAAGTTCGATGTCGCTTACGACGTCGTAAAAGAAATGCTGGAATACCAGCACGAACATCCCCAGGCATCTTCCGATACCGACGATCCGGATGAAGACTCATCCAAGATGTTCGGCAGCGGCGGCGCTGGTGGTGCCGGCGCAGGCAAAGAGAAGAAAGGGTCCGAAAAATCACGCACACCCGTGCTCGATAATTTTGGACGCGATCTTACCAAGCTCGCTGAAGATAATAAGCTCGACCCGATCGTTGGTCGTGAAAAAGAGATTGAACGCGTGGCCCAGATCCTGAGCCGTCGCAAGAAGAATAACCCGATCCTGATCGGTGAGCCCGGTGTTGGTAAAACAGCCATCGCCGAAGGCCTCGCCCTTCGCATCATACAGAAGAAAGTATCGCGCGTCCTCTTTGGAAAAAGAGTAGTAACGCTCGACCTGGCTTCACTCGTTGCCGGTACCAAGTACCGCGGCCAGTTCGAAGAGCGCATGAAAGCCGTTATGAACGAGCTCGAGAAGTCACCTGACGTCATCCTGTTCATCGACGAGCTCCACACCATCGTGGGCGCCGGCGGCGCTTCAGGCTCACTCGACGCTTCGAACATGTTCAAGCCTGCCCTAGCCCGCGGAGAGATCCAATGCATTGGCGCAACTACGCTCGACGAATACAGGCAGTACATCGAAAAAGACGGCGCCCTCGCACGCCGCTTCCAGATGGTCATGGTAGATTCTACTTCTGTAGAAGAAACCATCCAGATCCTGGAGAACATAAAAGAGAAGTACGAAGATCACCACCATGTGACCTACACCAGCGAAGCTCTCGCAGCCTGCGTGAAATTATCCGACAGGTACATCAGCGATCGCTTCCTGCCCGACAAGGCCATCGACGTGATGGACGAAGCCGGCGCACGTGTTCACATCAACAACATTCACGTTCCCGAAGACATCGTGAAGCTTGAAGAAGCTATCGAGGAAGTGAAGAAGGAAAAGAACCGCGTGGTGAAGAGCCAGAAATATGAAGAGGCCGCACAGCTGAGAGATAAAGAGAAGAAGCTCATCGAACAGCTCGACCTTGCTAAAGCCCGTTGGGAAGATAAAACACGTACCGAAAAGTACACCGTTACAGAAGACAACGTTGCCGATGTGGTCGGTATGATGACTGGTATTCCCGCCAACCGTGTCGCTCAAAAGGAAAGTAACAAGCTGCTCAATATGGGCGAATCGCTCGCCGGTAAAGTGATCGGTCAGGAAGAGGCTATCAGGAAGCTAACGAAGGCGATCCAGCGTACCCGCGTCGGCCTAAAAGACCCTCGCAAGCCGATCGGATCGTTCATATTCCTCGGCCCCACCGGTGTTGGTAAGACCGAGCTTGCAAAAGTTCTCGCCAACTACCTCTTCGATAAAGAAGACTCGCTGGTTCGCATCGACATGAGTGAGTACATGGAGAAATTTTCCGTGTCCAGGCTCGTGGGAGCGCCTCCCGGCTACGTCGGCTACGAAGAAGGCGGACAGCTTACGGAGAAAGTAAGAAGGAAACCATATTCGGTTGTGTTGCTCGACGAGATCGAAAAGGCACACCCCGATGTGTTTAACATCCTCCTCCAGGTTCTCGATGACGGTATCCTGACCGATGGTTTGGGCCGCCGCGTGGACTTCCGTAACACGATCATTATCATGACCTCCAACATCGGTGTACGCGACCTGAAGGACTTCGGAAGCGGTATCGGTTTCGCCACCAAGTCGAAACAGATGAGCGAAGAAGAGAACATGAAGTCAACCATTCAGAACGCACTGAAGCGTGCCTTCAGCCCGGAGTTCCTGAACAGGCTGGACGACGTGATCGTGTTCAACTCGCTGCAGCGCGAACATATTCATAAGATCATCGACATCACCCTGGGCAAGCTCTTCGGCAGGATCACTGCACTGGGCTACAATGTGGAGCTCAGCGACAAAGCGAAGGACTTCCTTTCCGAGAAAGGATACGACCAGCAGTTTGGCGCTCGTCCCCTGAACAGGGCGATCCAGAAGTACCTCGAAGACCCGGTGGCCGAGGAGATACTGAGAGGCGAAGTCGAAGAAGGCGGAACCATCCTGGCCGACTACGACGGAAAGGGCGACCTGCTGACCGTCACTTCAAGGAAAAAGGAAAAGAAAGCTTCGAAAGAGAAAGAGAAGTAATCGATTGAATATCAACCAAAAGCCGTTCTGATGAAAATCGGGACGGCTTTTTTTATTTACCTGTGCTCAAAAATCGTACATCGTAAATCATAATTCGTAAATCTTAGTTTACATTTGCCACTTCTGTTCTTTTAAGCCATGTTGAACCGGCGGATGCTTCGAATCAAAGTAATGCAAAGTCTCTTTGCATACGAACAATGCAAGGAAGCAAACTACCTTCTCGCCGATGGCCATATTGAAGACAAGTTCCGGCCCGACCTCAACTCGATGGAGGTACAGGACAAGAAACAACTAGCCATTAATCAAAAGGTCGCCCGGGCGCTGTTCGAGACCAAGTTCAAGAAACCCGATACCGCAGATAATCCGGACCCGATCGTCAATAAAACCGTGAAAGAGGCGCTCGACCTGTACATCAAGTCGACAAAAAAGGATTTTACGTTCCTTTCGAAGAACATGGTGATCGAGGTTGAAAAACTTTCAGGTTACTATTACGCCGTACTGGGTCTGATGGTGGCGCTGGCCGACCAGGCTGCTACCGACAAGAAGATCAATCACGGTAACTTCATCAACAGCCCGTGGGTCAAAGCGCTCGATGGTAATGCCGAGCTGAAGAAGGAGCTATCGAAAGGACAATGGGGATGGAACGGCAAGATGGATAAGGTCCGTCCGTGGTTCCGCGATGTCATTAAAGCCGACAACACCTATAACGAATTCATCAACAGCAAGAAACCCGACATCGATCAACATAAGGCTTTCATCAAGCATCTTTATCGCAAGCTCATACTCACCGGCCTGATCAACGAATACTTCGAAGAAGACGACATTCGTTGGGCTGAAGACCATGACATCGTGAAGGGCCTTGTTGATAAGACCATCAAGTCGCTGGATGAGAAAGCGCTGACCATCGACATACAAAAGGTGTCGCTGGATTGGGAAGACGACAGTACATTTATCTCGAACCTTTTTTCGCTGTCGGCTAACCTGGGTAAAGATCACAAAAAGCTCATCGCCCAAAACACCCGCAACTGGGAGGTCGACAGGCTGGCGCTTACCGACCGGGTTATCCTGGAGATGGCGATTGCCGAGATGGTCCATTTCCCGAACATACCGGTGAAGGTGACGATCAACGAATACATCGAACTGACCAAGGAATACAGCACCCCGAAGAGCCGCCAATTCATCAATGGTATACTCGATGTAATTTCCAAAGAGCTCGCCAATGCAGGGGATATCAAGAAATCCGGCAGAGGCCTGATAGACAATAAATAGTCTATAAGTAGGCGCAAATCCTTATATTTACGGTCCCTAAATATTTAGTCATGGGAAAAAAAAGCAGTAACGCCTTAATGGCATTTTTAGCTGGAGCAGCCGCCGGAACCATCCTCGGTATTCTTTATGCTCCGGACAAGGGTTCGAACACCCGCGAGAAACTCTCCTTCAGACTTGATAAGTATAAGAAGGTGCTTGAGGATTTTCTGAACGACCTCGTGTCGGGAAAGGAAAGCCCGCTTACGAGCGAAGCCAAGTCGCAGGGACAGAAGGTTGTCTCCGAAGCCAAAGACAAAGCCGAGCGATTGCTCGAGGACGTGGATGAGCTGCTGGAGCAGATCCGCGGAAACAAAAAGAGTTAAGGATTTGTTAAAAACAACGCTCCCTTAAAAGCGGAGTGTAATTTTGACACTGAAAAAGAAAAGCATAGAGACATGAGAACATTCATTCGACTGGTATTCGTGTTCGCCGTGACCGCATCGGTCATGAGCTGTCGCGACAAGGCTGCCGAAAAGCGTATCGCAGAGCTGGAAGCCCGCCTGTCGGCGCTGGAAGGCAATAAGAGCGCTGCAAATTCCGCCGCGACTCCGGTTCAATCCACACCTATTGCCGACCCGGCCAATCCCGCGGCTCAGACCGCCGAGACGAAGCCCGAAGGTCCCCTTCCTTCCTTCAAGTTCGAAAGGACGGAATACGACTTCGGTCAGATCAAGGAAGGCGACAAGGTTGTGTACACCTACAAGTTCACCAACACAGGCACTGCCCCGCTCATCGTGCAGTCTGTTCAGCCCTCATGCGGCTGTACGGCTCCTGACTGGTCGAAGGAGCCGATCCCTGTGAACGGGACTGGCTTTGTGAAGGTGGAATTCGACTCGAACGGCAAGCAGGGTATCCAGAACAAGGTAGTTACAGTGAATGCCAACACCTGGCCCAAGTCGCTGATCCTCCGCTTCAAGGCGCAGGTAAATCCCAAACCCGAAGGCGGCGCGCCGGTGAGATAAGATCTTAAGACTTTATACTACCACACAAGAGCCATGCTTTCCGCATGGCTCTTTTATTTGGCGGGAGCGGAGGCATTTTATCCGTGTGATCCATGCGATCCGTGAGAGGTATTTGACTAATTTTGCACCCCATACACAACTACTATGTACAGCATAATCTTACAGGCGGCCCCACAGGGAGGTACAAACTGGCAATTGATGATCACCATGGGTTTGATGATCGTTGTCTTCTATTTCTTCCTGATCCGTCCTCAACAAAAGAAGTCCAAAGACCAGAAGAAATTTATCGAAGCCCTGAAAGTTGGGGATAAAGTGGTGACCATCGGCGGTGCTCACGGAAGGATCGCGGAGATCGACGACGATACATTTGTGATCGAAGTGGAAAGAGGCGGAAGGATCCGTTTCTCCAAGTCGGCCGTATCGCTTGAGAGCAGCAAGCCCGCAGCAACGCCGGCAAAGAAAGCATGATTGAACTTACTTAAACTTTTTGTCAATCTTTTTCACTTCAACCGCACCAACTGGAAAGCGGTAGCGCTGTGCTTTATCACGGCCGCCATTTTCTGGTTGTTCAATGCACTCAGCAAGACTTACTCCACCAGCATCCGGTTCCCGTTGCAGTTTGAGTTCGACCGAAGCAAGTTTGCGCCTGCCGGTCAGCTGCCACAATCACTCCTCATTAACGTAAAAGGTACTGGCTGGGACCTATTTCGTAAATACGTTGGAGTGAAAGTACCCGTGTTAACCATACCTGTCGAGCGGCCTTCTGAAACCAGGAAGATCGTTGCAAGCACATTGCCTGTAATGCTCTCAGGACAGTTGGGTACGATACAGATCAATCATGTGGTGCTCGACACTCTCCGGCTTCGGCTCGAGCCGCGCATCTTCAGGAAATTCCCGATCGTAGTCGATACCACTGCGCTCCAGTTCAAAGACAACTATGCCCGCATCAGCGGCGTAACGATCACGCCTGACTCCGTCGATCTCAGCGGTCCGGTGAGCGTGATCCACGACATCCCTGACCCGATCGTATTGAAGCTTACCAACAATCGCCTCAGTGGAAATTTTCGCGAGCAAATCGAAGTAGAAGTATCCGATCAGGACTACCTCCAGCGTAATCCACCGGTTGTCGAAGTACGTTTCGAAGTAGGTGAAATGAGACCTGCCACACAGGTGATACGACTTGAAACCCGGAACCTGCCCTGGGGCTACGTTGCGGAAAAAGATAGCATCACGTGCACGTTCAGTGTTCCGGCAAAGTACTTCGGTAAGTTCAGCGCCTCGGAGCTGTACGGTACATTACCTTCAGTAACCAATGAGTCGCTTAAACGCGGCGAGTCCGGTTCATTCACTCCGTTGGTACACGGCATTCCTCCCTATGCCGAAGTTGTAGCTGTCGATACAGTAAGCGTCAAGCACTTCTGAACTTTAGATTTTAGACCAAGCGATTTTAACAAGACATTAACAATTGAGCGTCAGGCTTCAAATAGGGATCACAGGCGGCATCGGATCGGGCAAAAGTCTGATATGCAAAATATTCCAATGTCTTGGAGTTCCCGTATACGATGCCGACAGCCGGGCGAAAGCCTTAATGACCACTGACGGAATACTGATCACCGGGATCAAAAAAGAATTCGGAAACTTGTCTTATCATACGGATGGTACGCTCAACCGGAAACACATCAGCGAAGCTGCTTTCAGTCACCCGGAGAAGTTAAAAGCACTCGATGAGCTGGTACATCCACGCGTAGCCGAGAACTATTCGCAATGGGTCAGTGAGCAATCTTATCCTTATGTTATCAAAGAAGCTGCTTTGTTGTTCGAAGCAGGGTCTTACAAGAGTTTAGATAAAATAATAGTCGTCTCCGCTCCCGAGCAACTGAGAGTGAACCGTGTGCTGGCAAGAGATCCCAACCGTTCTGAACAAATGGTACGGGACATTATCAGCAACCAGATGCCGGAATCGGAGAAAAAAAATAAGGCCGACTTCGTTGTGATCAACGATGAAAGCCGGCTTGTTATCCCCCAGGTAGTCGAATTGCACAAACGATTCAAAGCCTGAACTTAAAAATCTTTTTGACCTAATGAAAAAACAAATTATCACCGGTTCCATCATTGTCGTGGTCGTTCTCCTGCTGGCCATTCCAAAGCTCGGTTGGTTCAGCAGCAAAAGTGACGGCGGCGAAGCAATAGGCAGTCCCGGAGGACCTCCGCTCCTGCCCGTTGAAGCGCTGATTGTCAAGCCCGCAAAGCTGGACAACAGGCTGATCGTTACCGGCACCGTGCTCGCCAACGAATCGCTTGAATTGAAAAGCGAGATATCCGGCAAGATCACTCACATCGCTTTCCAGGAAGGAGCCAGGGTGAAAAAGGGAAGTGTGCTCGTTCAGATCAACGACGAAGAGATCCGCGCACAACTGCTGAAGCAAAAATACAATCAGAAGCTCAACGAAGACAACGAGTTTCGTCAGCGGAAGCTTTTGGAGAAAGATGCCATCAGCCAGGAGGAGTACGACAATGCACTGAACCGTCTCAACACGACTGTTGCCGACGTACAGCTTCTCGACGCACAGCTGGCCAAGACCAGGATCACCGCGCCCTTCGACGGCATCATCGGACTTCGTTATGTGAGTGAAGGTACTTACCTCTCGCCGAACACTGCTATCGCTACTTTGTACAACAACACCCCGGCGAAACTCGAATTTGCGATCCCCAGCCGTTACAGTGCTGCGGTAGCAACGGGCAAGGAGGTCTTCTTCAAGGTAGAAGGCGACACACTCCGCCACAACGGAAAGGTCTACGCGATAGAGCCGCGTATCGACCAGGACACACGGACCCTCAAACTCCGGGCTCTTGCCGACAATTCGAACGGCAGACTTCTTCCCGGCCAGTTTGTTGAGCTGGAACTGATCCTGGGTTCAGTGAATAACGCCATGCTGATACCAACCGAATGCATGGTGCCCGAACAAGGGGGTAAGAAAGTTTTTGTGCTGGAGAATGGCATTGTGAGAGAGACACAGATCGAGACAGGCATCCGCACCAACACCGATCTTGAAGTCACCCGTGGACTCAAGAATGGCGACACAGTACTCACAACGGGCATACTCCAGCTTCGTGCCGGAATGAAAGTCCAGATAACAACCCTGAGGTAAATAAATCATGGCAAGTCTTTCAACTGTCAGTATCAGCCGGCCCGTGCTGGCTATCGTGATGTCGATGGGTATAATCCTGTTCGGCTTCATCGGCTTTACGTTCCTCGGGGTTCGCGAATTTCCCAGCGTCGACCCGCCTGTAATCACTGTAAGCACGAACTACATCGGTGCAAACTCCGACGTCATCGAATCGCAGATCACAGAACCGCTCGAAGATGCCATTAACGGTGTACCCGGGATCCGCACGCTCACATCGGTCAGCCGCGAAGGCAGAAGCTCGATCACCGTAGAATTTGAATTGGGCGTGAGCATCGAAGCTGCCGCGAATGATGTTCGCGATAAAGTTTCCGGCGCGCTTTTCAATCTCCCTCCCGATGTCGATCCGCCTGTTGTAGAAAAAGCTGACGCCGACTCGAGCCCGATCATCTTTATGTCGATCATTTCAGACAAACGTGATTTACTCGAGCTGTCGCGCATTACCGAGGTGATGTTCAAGGAAAGACTTCAGACGATTCCAGGCGTAAGCTCCGTTCAGATCTGGGGACAGCGTCGTTACTCGATGCGTTTGTGGATGGATCCTATCAAGCTTGCTTCGCTTAAGCTTGCTCCCTCCGATGTCTTGAATGCTCTTAACCGCGAGAACGTGGAGCTGCCTTCCGGTCGCGTTGAAGGCGCGAACACCGAGCTTACCGTCCGAACCATGGGCCGGCTCACCACCGAAGAAGATTTCAACAACCTGATTGTAAAGGAAAGCGCCGATAATGTCGTCCGCTTCTCCGATATCGGCTACGCGAAGCTTGGCGCGGAAAATGAACGCACGATCCTTCGCCGTGACGGCGCGCCGGGATGCGCGTTAGCGATCGTTGCTCAACCCGGAGCCAATAACATCGACATCGCGGACCGTCTCTATAAAAAACTCGAGCAGATCGAACGCGATCTGCCGCCGGATGTAAAATGGGTGATGAGCTTCGATTCAACCCGGTACATCCGTTCCTCGATATCCGAGGTAGAGGAAACCATCATCATCGCATTCATCCTGGTATTGTCGATAATCTTTTTGTTCTTCCGCGATTGGCGTACAACGATCATTCCGATTGCAACTATTCCGGTCTCGCTGATTGGCGCTTTCTTCGTTATGTATGTACTTGGTTTTACGATCAACGTACTCACGCTTCTCGGCATAGTACTCGCGATCGGTCTTGTCGTCGACGATGCCATCGTGGTGCTTGAAAACATTTACGTGAAGATCGAAGAGGGTGAAAAGCCCGAAGAAGCCGCGCGCAAAGGATCGATTGAAATTTACTTTGCAGTTATCTCTACAACCGTATCGGTAGTTGCCGTGTTCCTGCCCGTGATCTTCCTGCAGGGTCTCACCGGTCGCTTGTTCCGTGAATTCGGGTTGGTAGTTGCCAGCGCCGTTGCCATTTCGGCATTCGTATCACTGACACTGACGCCCATGATGTGCGCCAAGATCCTTAAGAACCGCAAAACACAACCCTGGCTCTATCGCAAAACCGAACCGTTCTTCAAAGGTCTCACGAAAGGGTACGCGAATGCACTCGATGGTTTCATGCGGAGGCGTTGGCTGGCTTTCGCGATCGTCGGCATGTCCGTCGCCCTGATCTATGTTTTAGGAACCGGCATTCCATCGGAACTTGCACCTCTCGAAGATCGCAGTGAGTTTCGTGTTCAGGCCACAGCTGCCGAAGGAGCTACCTTCGAGTATATGGACGCCTACGTCCGTGAGCTCACCGGGTTTATTGAGAGAGAAGTTCCGGAACGTCTGGGCGTTATGAGCGTTACATCTCCCGGTTGGGGCAGCGGTGGCGTGAATACCGGTTTTGTCCGGATTATCCTAAAGGCTCCCGATCAGCGCGATCGCACGCAACAGCAGGTCGTCGACGACATTACCGGCAAAGTCCAGCAATACACCGGGGCACGCACATTCGTCAATCAGAGTCAGAGCATCGGCGACCGTCGCGGCGGCTTCCCGGTTCAATTTGTTGTCCAGGCCGCTGACATCGAAAAACTGAAGACCGTGTTGCCCGAGTTCATGTCCAAAGCTATGGCGAGCACTAAGTTCGCTTTCGTAGACCTCGACTTGAAATTCACAAAACCGGAGATCAACATCACCATCAACCGCGACAAAGCCCGTAACATGGGTGTGAATGTTTTCGACATCGCTCAAACGCTGCAGTTGGGATTGAGTGGCTCCCGTTTTGGAAACTTCATCATGGACGGTAAACAATACCAGATCATCGGTCAGGTCGAGCGCGCAAACCGCAACGAACCGTTGGACCTCAAGACGCTTTATGTGAAGAGTAACCGCGGTGAACTGATTCAGCTCGACAACCTCGTGTCGATGGAAGAACAGAGCGCCCCTCCGCAGCTTTATCGTTTCAATCGGTACTCGTCTGCAAAAGTAAGCGCACAGCTCGCGAAAGGCGTCGCGTTGGGTGATGGCATCCAGGAAATGAACCGCATCGCCGATGAAGTGCTGGATGAATCTTACACTACCAGTCTCGACGGAGCGTCGCGCGAATTTGCCGAAAGCTCGTCCAGCATCTACCTGGCCTTTATAATCGCGCTGGCGATCATTTACCTGATCCTCGCAGGCCAGTTCGAAAGCTTCCGCGATCCGTTAGTCATCATGTTCACTGTGCCTCTTGCGTTGGCCGGTGCGTTATTGTCACTGTGGTACTTCAACCAGACACTGAATGTGTTCAGCCAGATCGGTATCATCATGCTCATCGGTCTGGTGACCAAGAACGGTATCCTCATCGTTGAATTTGCCAACCAGAAAAAAGAACAGGGCCGCAACCTGCGCGATGCCGTTATCGAAGCAGCCGAATCGCGCTTCCGTCCCATCCTGATGACCAGTCTTGCCACTGTCCTGGGTATCCTCCCTATCGCCCTTGCCCTCGGTGCCGGTTCAGAAAGCCGTGTGTCGATGGGGATTGCGGTTATCGGAGGAATGATGTTCGCAACGTTGCTTACGCTGTTTGTGATCCCGGCGATCTATACGTATTTCTCGGGTAAGGAAGCGAGGGCGGTACTTGATTAAAGCTATTTATGAAAAACATTCTCTTTAGTCAGAAGCAAGTAGTAAGTAGTAAGGAGTCTGGACTACATTCGGACATTCGTCGCTCCTCGAAATCGGGGCCACTTACTAATTACTACTGGTTACTTACTACTATTCTCGTTGGTTTTGCGACCTCTACAGCTTACTCGCAAGAGCCCCTAAGCCTCGCTCAAGCCATCGCCGTCGGCATGAAAAACAACTTCGATGTTCAGATAGAACAACAGAACATCGACGTGGCCGTCAACAACAATACCTGGGGACAGGCCGGAATGCTACCTACGATCTCGTTGATCAGCAACAGCACGAACAACATCGTTCAGAGAAAGCCCGCCAACCCTTTCGCTGTGGCGGGTTTGAATAAGTCGAGCTCCATTCCCGGGCAGCTTGACGTTCAGTTTGTCCTGTTCGATGGATTCCTGATACGGTATAATAAGCAGAGACTGGAAGAGCTGGAACGATTGAGCTATGGAAATGCGACGTTTGTGATGGAAACTGCTGTGCAGTCGATCATACTCGGTTACTACCAGGCATTGCTTGAAAAGGAACGGCTTAAAGTTTTCGAGGTGACCCAAACCCTTTCGAAGGAGCGGTATAACTACGTGAAGCTGCGCAAGCAACTCGGTGGCGCTATAACATTCGACGTCCTGCAAGAGCAAAACAACTACCTCACCGACTCTGCCAACGTACTCCGTCAGCAGATCACATATAAAAATACGCTCCGGGGTTTGAATCTCCTGCTGAGTGAAGAGATCACAAAACAATTTACGCTCGTCGATTCGCTGGTTCATGAAACTGAGCTGTACAGCTACGAAGATCTGCGGACCAAGATGACAAGCTCCAACACCAACCTTCAGAACCAATTCATCAACCAGGAGCTCCTTCGCAACAACACGCAGATCATGCAATCGAACTATTCGCCAAGTGTTATCCTTAACATGGGCGCTACAGGTTCACTCGATCAATTAAATGCAAAGTTCCGCCCCACCGAAAATGGAACGGTTACCAAAAGCACCGTCGGCTATCTCAACGACGATCCCAATCAGCCCGTCATCGCTTCATCATTCCTGCCGGAATACAAGACACAGAGCGGATATTCTTACGGCGTCTACGGCAACCTCAGCCTGCGCTTTACCATCTTCCAGGGCGGACAAATTCGCCGGTCCATTGAAAATGCACGCATACAGGAAAAGATCGGGGTGCTCGGTACCAGCCAGCTGAAATTGTCTTTGGAAAATGACCTGTTGGTAAACTACGACAACTATAACCTCCGTCAGCAATTGGTAACGATCTCGCAAACCAAACTGCAGGCTGCCGAGCTAAACCTCAACCTCGCCAACGAGCGATACAAGAACGGAGCGCTGAGCGCAATCGACCTTCGTATCGTACAGGAAAACTTCAGGAACGCAGCTGTAGAAACCTTTGTGGCGATCTACTCGAGTATCGAGAGCCGCGTAGCGCTGATAAGATTAACTGGGGGATTGATCGACAAGAAACAGATCAGGCCTTAGAGCCGTCCTACGAAGTGTATCGTCCCACCCCCAGCTACGAAGAGCCAAACGCCGCGACGAAGTCGGTGGGACCCCGAAGAAATCAAGGTGCGAAAGGCGCTATGAAAAGCTCTCGAACCTATCAAATATCCTGAGGCGTTTCAGACTTAAGAGTATCTACATCTTCACGTTTCCCTACCCAGAAATTATTAAACCCTTCTCCGAAAGTTATCGTTATCTCCTGCAAAGCAGCCATCTCCAGGATCGCGAGGAAGTTAAAGATCAACGAGATCCGTGTCGGAGCTCCTTCAAACAGCTCGGTGAATGCGACGCGTGAACGTTTGGTGATCTCACCCAGAATAAAATCTTTCTGACCTTCTATGGTATACGGGTATTGGATGACCTGGTGTACAGGTTTGTTCTTGTCTTCTTCATATCGCTTCAGCACCTTTTCGAAAACAGTGAGAAGCTTGAACATGTCGACGTCCTGCAGCTCCGCTTCCACGTTCGAGATTTCCGCAAGCTGACGAAGCTCCTTCATGATGTTGCCGCGTTTTTCTTTCAGCAACTCGTTCTCTTCCATTTTATGAAACTGATCGACCACCGACTTGTACTTCTTGTACTCCATCAGGTGTTTTACCAGCTCTTCACGCGGGTCGATCTCGTTACCCAGTTCATCCAGTTGAGGACGGGGCAGGAGCATCTTCGCCTTGATGCGCATCAGCGTAGCTGCCACGAGGATAAACTCGCTGGCCACTTCGATATTCAGATGTTCCAGATGATGGATGTACTCTAAAAAGTCGTTGGTGATCGTCGAGATCGGAATGTCCGTTATCTCCAGCTCGTCGCGTTCGATAAAGAACAGGAGAAGGTCGAACGGACCTTCAAAAAGTGGCAGGTGGATCTCAAAATTTTCTTTCTCCATATCGTGAAAATCGGGATGGCAAAAGTATCCATTTTAAGGTAACTTTATGGCAAAATCCGCCGTCCGAACCTGAAATGTTAATTACCCCAGGTAAACTTCTTTCTAAGATCAACAGCCCGGCCGATCTCCAGAAGCTGGACCAGGTGCAGTTGATACAACTGTGCGAAGAGCTGAGGCAGTTCATCATCGATAACGTGTCTGTTTACGGGGGGCATTTCGGGGCCAGCCTGGGTGTTGTCGAGCTCACGGTGGCCATCCACTACGTTTTTAATGCCCCTCACGACCAGATTGTCTGGGATGTAGGCCACCAGGCTTACGGACACAAAATTCTCACAGGACGCCGCGACGTCTTCCATACCAACCGCGTTTACGGCGGAATCTCCGGCTTCCCGAAACGATCGGAAAGCCCTTACGATACATTTGGAGTCGGCCACTCCTCCACCTCCGTTTCTGCAGCGCTGGGCATGGCGGCAGCATCGAAATATAAAGGCCTTCCCGACAAACAACATGTAGCAATTATCGGCGACGGCGCCCTCACCGGCGGTATGGCTTTCGAAGCACTGAACCACGCCGGCGTGTCGGACACCAACCTGTTGATCATCCTCAACGACAACTGCATGTCCATCGACCCGAACGTCGGGGCTTTGAAAGACTATCTTACCGACATCACCACGTCCCTTACTTATAACAAGTTCAAGGACGAAGTTTGGAACTTGCTTGGTAAGCTTTCGAAGTTTGGTAAGAATGCACAAGAGATCGTTTCGAAGATCGAAAATGGTATCAAGTCCACACTGCTGAGTCAGAGCAACCTGTTCGAGTCTCTCAACCTGCGTTACTTCGGTCCCGTCGACGGACACGACATCGATCACCTCGTTGCCGTATTGAAAGATCTTCGTAATCTGAAGGGCCCGAAAATACTTCACTGCGTTACCGTAAAAGGCAAAGGCTACGGTCCCGCCGAAAAAGGAAACGCAACCACCTGGCACTCTCCCGGCGCGTTCGACAAGATCACCGGCGAGATCTATAAAAAGACTTTCGACAAACCGCAGGCCCCTAAATATCAGGATGTGTTCGGACACACCATGGTAGAGCTGGCCCGCGCGAACAAGAATATTATCGGTATCACTCCTGCCATGCCTTCGGGTTCTTCTTTGAACATCATGATGAAGGAAATGCCCGACCGTGCGATCGATGTGGGTATCGCCGAACAGCACGCCGTTACTTTTTCCGCAGGTCTTGCAACGCAGGGACTCGTTCCGTTTTGCAACATCTACAGCTCATTCATGCAACGGGCATACGATCAGGTGATCCACGACGTGTGCATTCAGAATCTGCCCGTCAATTTCTGTCTCGATCGCGCCGGTTTTGCAGGCTCCGACGGACCGACGCACCACGGTGCATACGACCTCGCTTATTTCCGTTGCCTGCCGAACATGATCGTTTCGGCTCCTATGAATGAAGTGGAGTTGAGAAATCTCTTATACACGGCGCAGCTTCCTCGGAAGACTACCGCCTTCTCGATCCGTTATCCACGTGGACAAGGTGTCACTCCCGATTGGCGCAAGCCCATGGAAGAGATCCCCATCGGTACCGGCCGCAAGATCACTGACGGCGACGACATCGCTATTCTCACGATCGGCCATGTAGGCAACTTCGCAGAGGCCGCCTCCGAGATCCTTTCGATGAAGGGCGTCAGCGCCGCACACTACGACATGCGTTTTGTGAAGCCGTTGGATGAGGACATGCTCCGCGAGATCTTCCGCAAGTTCAAGAAGGTGATCACAGTAGAAGACGGATGTTTGCAGGGTGGATTCGGCAGTGCTATTCTCGAGTTCATGGCAGATAATAATTATTCGGCAGAAGTAAGAAGACTTGGCATTCCCGACCGGGTTATTGAACACGGCGAGCAGGCCGAGCTTTTCCAGGAATGTAAATTCGACGCGGCGGGTATCGAGCAGGCTGCCCTTGAGATGCTCGAGACCGCACCGCGCAAGATCGAAAAGCGGTCATGAGCTCTATTCATCACCGCACGATGGGCAGCGGCCGGCCCGTTGTATTGCTCCATGGTTTCTGCGAGACGAACCAGGTCTGGGGGGTTTTCGCTAACCTTTTGTCGCAGCGATGCCAGCTGATCATCCCCGACCTTCCCGGCTTCGGAGCCAGCGAGCTTCCCCAGGTTCCTTTCACAATCGACAACATTGCAGAACGCTTATGGCAATGGCTTAATGAACTCGGGATAAAAAATCCGGTTATCATTGGCCATTCTCTCGGTGGCTATGTGACCCTTGCTATGACAAATCAGAGGCCTGAAGCTGTTCCGGGCTTTTGTCTTTTCCACTCCACCGCGAAACCCGATACGGCAGAGAAGAAACAGAGCCGTGACAAAGTGATTGCTTTCGTTAACAAAAATGGTGTTGCACCATTTATCGATACCTACGTGCCGGGTCTATTCTTCCGAAAGGATTCACCCTCCATGAAAGAGGTATTTCCGATAGCCTACAGTACGACTGCGGGAACGCTCGTTGCGTACGCTGCTGCGATGCGCGACCGGCCCGACCGGCGCAAGCTGCTCGAAGATTTCAATGGCCCTCTGTTGATGATCGCGGGCGAAAAAGACGATATCATTCCGCTGGATACTCTTATGGATCAGGCCGTTCTGCCGAAGAAAGGAAGGCTTTCGATACTGTCCGATACCGGACATATGGGTATGTTGGAGTCGACGAACCGAAGCGTGGAAATCGTTACACAATTCGTCGGATCGTGCGCAAACGTTTAAGGTGGTTTTAAAGTATCATCTTCTTCCATTTATCCACAAAGCGTGCTACCTTCGCCTTCCGGCCGTTGACCCTTTAACGGATTGGAGAGCATATTAACGACTAACCATAACAATTAACGTATGAACGAAGTGCTACCAACTTCAACCTTACCAGCGTACGATTCTTGGAATCAGCTTGCAGCAAATGTTGCCTTTGGCGCGTGGGGCCTTGGCCTGCTTGTAGTCCTTGGTTATCTGGTGCGACTTGTGACGATCTCGGAATCGAAAGACAAGTATGATTTTATCAATCGTTACGAGATCCGCATACTGTGGGTCGCGTCAATTATTCTTATCGTCGGCGCATGCTTCTTTGTGAACAGCAACATTATCCAATTGAGCAATCTTTGGATCTTCGTTTATGTTTTCACAACGATATCCATGGGTATGATCGTTGCGCTGATCGTACAAAATCTCCTGAAATTCTATTATCCGTTCTTCATTGAAAAACGCCTGAAAGTATTGCGCTATCGTCCGCGCATTTCTCCCAAGACCGGCAAGGCTATGAAGCTGCTGAGTGAAGAGGAAGAAGATGTATACCTCGATGAAGGTATGATCGCGGAAGAGAATGTTTTCTCTATCGACTACGATGTGTGGAAAGACGAGGAGACAGGCTTTATCAAAATCGAAAAGTATTCAGGTCACCTGCACGCGCTGCAGTGCCCTGAGTGTAACTACCAGACATTTAAAGTTGTCCGCGAGGAGATCCTCAAGCAACCTTCGACTTCGGAAGAAGGCGAGCTGCTGAAGCACTACCAGTGCGGATACTGCGGATATAAGGCAAAGAAGACTGTCGTTCTGCGTCAGTCGGCAAAAGTAGAAGCGGCTACCGCCACTGCTTAAGATCTTACTTGACTTCGGAAAAAAGAGCCTCGCGAATGCGGGGCTTTTTTTATTGTATGAAGCCGTCATCTCGGCCATGAGCGAAAGTTTTTCATAGGTCCGGGGGCGCTTTGATTTGGCGGGGGTCCCGCCGACTTCGTAGGACGGGTTTGCTCTTCAGGGCGCGGGGCGGGACGCGCATTTCATAGGAACGTTACAACAACCCGGTCGGCAGTTTGATCTGATCTACGTAGAATTTGATCCGGGTATTACAGATATCCAGGGGGATTATCTTCTCGATGAAATCCTTCTTATGGTTATAGAAGACCTCGACGTAAAAATCGCCGATCAGGTAAAGATTAACCTTGTAGCCATAATACCGGATGCCCATTATGAACACACCATTCTCGTACAGCGTTTGCAGCTGCTTTTCAAATGGGAACGATTTGAACTCCGGCCAAACCATATGGAAATTTAATTATTAATCCGAAACTTATAACTTTACGGTTCAGTTATATCCCTATGCTTAAGGGTATCATCATCTTATCGCTTGCGTTCTACGTCTTTTATAAGATCACCAGCTTTTTTTTCAAAGCCGGCGCAGCATCACAACAATTTCGCAAGCAGCAACCGGACAAGCAATTCAACAACGGTGATAAGAAAGACAAGCCAGGCAACGGCGCCGTGAAAGGCGGCGAGTATGTCGACTACGAAGAGGTGAAGTAACGTCACCACGTCGCTGCACCCATGCGCTTATGAAATTGCACTTCACCAAATATCAGGCCACCGGTAATGATTTCGTTTTACTGGATAACAGGAACGGAGCCATCAAGCTTTCGATAGCGGAAGTGCAACGTATCTGTGATCGTAAGTTCGGTATAGGCGCCGATGGACTGATCATGATCGAAAAAGACCCCAAGCTCGATTTCAATCTCGTATACTTCAACAGCGACGGAACGCAAAGCCTTTGCGGTAACGGTACCCGTGCAGCCATGAAAATGGCCTCGTCACTCGGTATTGTCAACGGCAAAGCCAGTTTCAATGCATACGACGGCGCACACCAGGCCGAAATACTCGATAACGATATCGTGAAGGTCCGTATGAATGACGTCACCGCCGTTCAGTCGATCGGTAACGATTTTTTTATCAGTACCGGATCTCCTCATCTCATTCGATTCGTATCCGACCTCAGGAACTTCCCGGTGTTCGAAGAAGGAAAAAAAATACGTTACAGCGATGCCTATAAGCCCGGAGGCACGAACGCAAACTTCGTCGAGCTGCTCGGTAACAATAAGATCTACGTGCGCACATACGAGCGTGGTGTGGAAAATGAAACCCTGTCATGTGGGACGGGTGTAACGGCTGCTGCCCTGGCCGTTCATTTCAAAGGCTATCGTTCGCCGGTAGCCATTAAGACACAAGGAGGCGACCTCTCCGTGCAATTCGAAGCACAGGCCGGACAGTCAGTCACATTTCGCGATATTTTCCTGATCGGTCCTGCCAAAATGGTCTTCGAGGGCGATTTGGAGTTATAATTGCCCCCTCAAATCGTTACCTTTGGGGCCTTTCGCCCGTAATTACCCCGAAGGGGGTTTGGCCGGAGCTATGTTACACCAAAGGGCGAAAAACGTCATTTTGCTATGCTGAAACTATTAGCCAGGATATTCGGATCGAAGTCGGACAAGGACATCAAACTGGTAATGCCTCTCGTAGAGGAAACCAAACGCGAAGGCGAAAACCTCGTCTCTGTTACCCACGACGAACTGCGGAGAAAGACCTTCGAAGTACAAGAAGAGATCAACAACCACCTTAAGCCGATAGACGATCAACTGGCGGCCCTCCACAAGGAGATCGCCGACAAACCTGAACTGGACCTCGGCGAAAAGGAAGCCATCTTCCAGAAGATCGACGCCCTCGAGGTCGACAGAAATAAGGAGCTTGAAAAGATATTACTGAAAGTGCTGCCGCGGGTGTTTGCGGTCGTGCGCGAAACAGCAAAGCGCTTCAAGGAAAATGAGACTATCGAAGTCACGGCTCTGGAATACGACCGCGTACTGGCGGCACGCTACCAGCACATAAGCATCGACGGCGACAAGGCTATCTGGAAAAACGAATGGATGGCTGCCGGCAACCTGGTGAAGTGGGACATGGTCCACTACGAAGTACAGATCATCGGTGGTATCGTGCTTCATGAAGGTAAGATCGCCGAGATGGCAACCGGTGAAGGCAAGACCCTCGTGGCTACGTTCCCTGCATTCCTCAATGCGCTTGCGAAGCGCGGTGTACACCTGGTTACCGTGAACGACTACCTCGCACGACGCGACAGTGAATGGATGGGACCGTTGTACCAGTTCCATGGACTGACGATCGATTGTATCGACAGGCATGAGCCCAATTCCCCGGCGCGCCGTAATGCTTACAGGGCAGACATCACCTACGGCACCAACAACGAATTCGGTTTCGATTACCTGCGCGACAACATGGCGCGCGAAACCGAAGAGCTCGTTCAACGCGGTCACCATTTCGCGATGGTCGATGAAGTTGACTCCGTGCTGATCGACGAAGCCCGTACGCCCCTCATCATCTCAGGTCCTGTTCCCCGCGGCGACGTGCATGAGTTTGCCGAGCTCAAGATCAAGATCAACAAGGTTGTCGATGCACAAAAGAAGGCCATCAACCAGTACCTCAACGAAGCCAAGAAGCTGATCGGTGACGGAAATGAAAAAGACGGCGGACTGGCGCTTTTCCGTGCACACCGTGCGATGCCCAAGTACAAACCGCTGATCAAGATGCTCAGCGAGTCGGGCAATCGCCTCATACTCCAGAAAACAGAAAACTATCACCTAGCCGATAACAAGAAAGAGATGCCGAAGGCCGATGAGCCTTTGTATTTTGTGATCGACGAAAAGGACAACAGCGTCGAGCTCACGGAAAAGGGTATTGACCTCATCACCGGCGATGGAGAGGACCCAAAGTTTTTTATTCTCCCGGAGATCAGTGTCGAGCTCAATAAGATCGAGAAGGATCCCGGTATCCATTCGGAAGAAGAACGTCTTGGGAAAAAGGAAGACCTTATTCGCGACTATTCAACCAAAGCACAACGGATCCATAGTGTCAACCAGTTGTTGAAGGCATATACGCTCTTCGAACGCGACACCGAGTACATTATAGTCGACGGGAAAGTTAAGATCGTTGACGAACAAACCGGTCGTGTGCTGGACGGACGTCGTTACTCCGATGGATTGCACCAGGCGATCGAAGCAAAAGAAAGCGTGAAGGTGGAAGATGCCACCCAGACATACGCAACCATCACGCTTCAGAACTATTTCCGGATGTACCACAAGCTTGCCGGTATGACCGGTACTGCAGAAACGGAAGCCGGCGAGTTCTGGGATATCTACAAGCTCGATGTGGTGGTGATCCCCACCAACAGGGCGATCACGCGCAAAGACAACGACGACTTCGTATACAAGACCATGCGTGAGAAGTTCAACGCCGTGGTGGAAGAGATCGTGAAGCTGACAACACAGGGACGGCCGGTGCTGGTTGGTACCACTTCCGTGGAAATCTCGGAATTGCTGAGCCGTATGTTGCAGATGAAGAAGATCAAGCACAACGTACTTAACGCCAAGCAACACCAGCGGGAAGCCGAGATCGTAGCAGAGGCCGGTAAGTCGGGCACAGTGACCATTGCCACCAACATGGCCGGTCGCGGTACCGACATCAAGCTGACACCGGAATCGAGGGCTGCAGGCGGCCTGGCGATCATCGGTACGGAGCGCCACGAGTCGCGCCGTGTCGACCGCCAGCTGCGGGGCCGGTCGGGACGCCAGGGCGATCCCGGGTCATCACAGTTCCACGTGTCGCTGGAAGATAACTTGATGCGAATGTTCATGCCCGAACGGATGGCGGGCTTGATGGACCGCATGGGTCTGAAAGAAGGGGAAGTGATCCAGCACTCGATGGTGACCGGTTCGATTGAACGGGCGCAGAAGAAAGTGGAAGAGAACAACTTCGGCATCCGTAAGCGCCTCCTCGAATACGACAACGTCATGAACTCGCAACGCGAGGTGATCTATAAGCGAAGAAGAAATGCATTGTTCGGCGAGCGTCTCCAACTGGACATCCTCACGATGCTCTTCGATACAAGCGAAGACATCGTGGTGAACGGAAAGAACGGAGAAGACTTCGAAGCATTCAAGATCAATGTACTGAGCAGTCTCGGCTTCGACACAGCCATTGAAGAAGGCGAACTGAGGCGCCTTGACCAGAAGGTACTCGCAGACAAGCTTTACGAGGAGGCATTAAGTCACTACGAACGCAAGAACAAGGCTGTTAAGGAACGGTCGTTGCCTGTAATGCAGGATATTTTCAAGACGCGAGGCGCTACCGTCGATACCATTCTCGTTCCGTTCACCGACGGCAACAAGCAGATCGGTGTGGGGGTCGACCTGAAGAAGTCGATCGAGACCGGTAACTCGGAGCTCATTCATTCGATGGAGAAAATGATCACGCTGGCGATCATCGACCAGCAGTGGAAGGAACACCTTCGCGACATGGACGACCTGAAGCAGTCGGTACAGAATGCCGTGTATGAGCAAAAAGATCCTTTGCTGATCTATAAGTTCGAAGGCTTCGAAGCATTCAAACGTTTCATTGCGGGGGTGAATGAACAGACTACGTCGTTCCTTCTGAAAGCGGAGATCCCGACACAGGACCCCAGCAATCTCCAGGAAGCGAGAGCCACTCGCACGCGCGAGAAGCTTAGTGAGAAGAAAGAGGAGTCGCGTTCATTGTTACAAGGCGGCGGAAGTCAGCCGGAGCAGCGAGGCCCCAATGGTGCGCCACAACAGCAACAGCGGCCTCCTGCCGAAAAAGTGATGCCCGTGAAATCGGAGAAAGTTGCCAATCGCAATGACCGCGTTTCCGTACAGTACCACGACGGACGTGTTGTGAAAGATGTGAAGTATAAAAACGTCGAGGAAGACATCAAGTATGGCAGGTGCGTCGTTATTCCCGATAAGTAAAACGTTGTTGGTTGTTCGCGGCACCAAAGTTGATTGTTGTTCAATTATGAAGAAACTGCTTGTAATGGCTTTGATTTTAACCTCACTGGGTGCGTTCGCCCAGAGGAACAAGCCCTTACAAGAGGATCTCGCGTCGATCCGTCCGCATTTCCCGATGGCGCCCGATTCGGCCAGACATTATGCTGGCAACCCCGTGAAGAACGTGCCGGTGGTGAAGCCGGTGCTTACGGTCGACGCCAAGGTCAACTTCGTGCTCGACAGTATCGACAGGCTGAATTCACTGCGCAAGTTCATACCGGGTTATACGATCCAGGTATATTCGGGGCTGAGCCGGGACGAAGCCGGTAATGCCAGGAAAAAACTTTCTGAAGAGCTGGACATGCGTGCCGATCTGCAGTATGTGCAGCCGAAGTTCCGGGTGCGCGTCGGTTATTACTTCACAAACATCGATGCGCAAAGGGATCTGGTTCGCCTTAAGAGATATTTTCCGAACGCTATCCTGGTGCCAGAAAGCATCCCGATTAAATGATGTACGATTTACGATGTGCGATGTACGATTTGGACTGTCGATCGATCGGAAGCACTAAATCGTACATCGCACATTGTAAATCGTAAATTTTACCAATGTCATTACTGTCGTCAGTTAAAGAAGCATCTCTCGCGTCGGCCGCCGAAGTCATCCGTCTACGCCGGCATTTGCATGCGAATCCCGAGCTGTCCTATCAAGAGTACAAGACTGCGAAATTTGTTGCCGATACGTTACGTTCATTCGGACTGAATCCTGTCGAAGGGGTCGCGGGCACGGGCGTGGTGGCGTTGATCGAGGGACGTAATGCCGGTAAGAGAACCGTCGCCCTTCGCGCGGATATGGATGCGCTTCCGATACAGGAGGCTAATAACGTTCCCTACAAATCTTCCAAAGCCGGTGTGATGCATGCCTGCGGTCATGATGTTCACACGTCGTCGCTGCTCGGAACGGCAAAGATCCTTGCGGGTGTGAGAGACCAGTTCGAGGGGACGGTGAAGCTCATCTTTCAACCAGGGGAAGAAAAGAATCCGGGCGGTGCTTCTTTGATGATCAAGGAAGGCGTGCTCGAGAACCCACGTCCGGTGTCGATCATTGGACAGCACGTGATGCCGTTGGTGCCTGTGGGCAAGATCGGCTTCCGTGAAGGGATGTACATGGCGAGCTCCGACGAGATCTACATTAAAGTGATCGGTAAAGGCGGCCACGGCGCTACGCCCGAGCTGACGATCGACCCGGTGCTTATTGCTTCGCATATTATTGTCGCCTTACAGCAAGTGATCAGCCGCAACGCGAGTCCCAAGCAGCCAACAGTGCTGACGTTCGGAAGAATACATGGCGACGGCGCTACCAACATCATCCCGAACGAAGTTGACATCGCAGGAACGTTCCGTGCGCTGAATGAAGAATGGCGCGAGGCGGGGCTGAAAAAGATCGTCAAGATGGCCGAAAGCATGGCAGAAGGTATGGGCGGGCGTTGTGAGATCGAGCTGTCGAAAGGATATCCCTACCTGGAAAACAATCCTGAGCTAACGCGCCGCATCCGGAAGGCTGCCGAAGACTACGTGGGCCCGGAGAATGTAGTCGACATAGACCTGACGCTTGGCTCTGAAGATTTTGCCTACTATTCTCACCTTGTTCCGGCTTCGTTCTATCGTTTGGGAACGAGAAATGAGTCGAAGGGGATAACGTCTTATGTGCATACGCCTACGTTCGATATTGATGAGGATGCGTTGAGGATTGGGCCGGGGGTGATGGCGTGGATGGCGATTTCGGAGCTTGCGCTTTAATTAAACTTGCTTGTCAGGGTTCAAAGTAGTTACGTTTTTGTGAAGTCCACCCCGCCACACAACCAACTGCCCTTCGCTTAACTATATTTGCCCCATGGAAGTGCAGCCTACGGCAGCTCCGCCGTCTCATCGTTGGAAGACTATTTTTAGGAACACCGCCTACATCCTCGCTGCACTGTTCATCTTTTTGCTGGCATTAGATCTCATGATCTCGTCTCTGCAGCACCTGGGTGCGAGCGTGGCGGAAACGATCATCATGGCTACGTCGAATCCCTTCACGGGGCTTTTCATCGGACTGCTGATAACGGCGATCATCCAGAGCAGCTCGGCAACCACGTCGATGGTCGTAGCCCTGGTGGCATCGGGATCCATCAGCCTCGAAGGAGCCATCCCCATCATCATGGGCGCCAACGTGGGCACAACGATAACGAGTACCATCGTGTCGCTGGGTTTCATCACAAAGAAAAAGGAATTCAGAAGGGCGGTGTCGGCGGGTACCTATCACGACTTCTTCAACATACTTACCATACTGATCTTATTCCCGCTGGAATATTACTACGGTTTTCTGTCGGGAATCAGTCAACAGATCGCGAGTACGTTCTTCGATCAACCCTTTGGTCCCACGACACGGATCTCTTTCCTGGGCGGAGGGTTGGGCACGATCGTCAACAACCTCGTGCAGCTGATCGATAACGGGTTTGTGCTGATCATTCTTTCCTTCGTGCTGCTGTTCGGCTCGATATTATTCTTCCGTCGCGTATTGTCGGGCATACTGGGGCTGGAGACCGAAGGAGGAAAAAGCGCTGACAAGGACAGCGGAGTTCAGAAATTCTTCTTTCAAAGTCCGTTGAAGTGCTTTGGCTGGGGATTGGCGCTGACCGCCGTGATACGTTCGAGCACGATAACGACGTCGCTTGTGGTGCCTCTGGTGGCGAAGAAGGTGATCCGGCTGAACCAGGCCGTGCCTTTCATTCTCGGGGCGAACATCGGAACGACGATAACGGCATTCATCGCAGCGATGTCGAACTCCAACATTGCGATCAGTATTGCGATCGCTCACTTCCTTTTCAATTTTATCGGGGTATTGATCTTTTCACTGGTGCCTTATGTGAAGACGATCCCGGTGAATCTCGCCAAAGGGTTGGGCAAGCTTACGATTCGATACAGGCTGGCGGGCTTCGTGTACATCCTGCTGACTTTCTTCTTCATTCCATTCTCGCTCATCTACCTGAACCGGAGCGCACAGACCGTTCGTGAGCTGACCTATTCACGAGACAACAACGGTGTGACCTCCGAATACCGCCTGGTGAGCACAACTTTCCGGAATCACCAGTTCAGCAGCTGGGCGGTGTACGAGGCGGAGCAGAAAGAACCCGGCCAGCTGATCCCCGTAGAGCGCCGCAAGAACATGCTGATGATCAACAACGAGCTATTCGAGTTCAACCAGCCCGGATTTTGCCGCGACGGCGAGGATGGCGACGGCCAATACCGGATGTGCATCGTGGAAGTGCTTCCCGACTACAGGATCAACGAGACCACAAAAACAGACTCAGTATTTGTTTTCAGAAAGATCTACAGCGAAAACCATTCTGTGGAATTGATGATCAGCGCGGGCGATAATATGATCGTCTCCAGGCGTTCGACCAAAAACGGCAGCCAATTGTCCGACCAGCTCAGGCTGATCTCTGAAAAGTAAATTCGTTATATTGCCATATTCTCTTATGGAAAACATCAAGGAAAGAATCCTCAAGTTCCTGCGTCTCGAAGGACTGATCAGCAACCTGACGAGCTACGTCGAAACACGGGTTGCGCTGGCGAAGATCGAGATACGGGATGAGGTAGCCGGCATTCTTTCGCGGGGGCTGATGATCATGCTCCTCATTCTGGTGGGCTTTCTCTGCATGTTGTTTTTGAGCTTCGCAGCGGCCCATTTTTTGAATGATTTAATGATGTCGGAATACGCGGGCTATGTGATCGTAGCTCTCTTTTTTGGACTTTTGCTCCTCTTGTTACTCATTTTCAGGAAGAACTTTTTCAGGAGGGTTGAAAAACAGTTTGTTGAAATGATCAGACAAAGGCATCAGTGATATGGAAATACTAGAATCGCAGGACCCGGAAAAAAAACGTCTCATAGAAACGTCGGAGCGCCATAAGCGCGCCCTGGAAAAAGAAGTGAACGATCTGTCGAATAAGACGGAGAAAATACTGACCAACGCCCTGATCATCGGCGGCGCGCTGGCATTGTCATATTTTGTGGTACGGCAGCTTTCGTCGTCACCTAAACCGAAAAAGCATAAAAAAGGCAAAAAGGGTACGGCCGCAACGCTGCCCGTATCAACAAGCGACGATGAGGAGGAAGATGACACCTCCGGTGGTTCGCCCAGCTTCCTGGCCGACATCGGCAACAAGGTTGTCAACCAGGCCAGTGTGATCCTTATCGATATCGCCCGTCAGAAGCTGATGGAATATCTCGAAAGCAGGAAAAAGGAAGGATGAAACTTCTTGAGACTCTACAGCAATGGCACCGGCTTGGTAAGAAGTCGGTAGCAGTACTTATCGATCCGGATAAGGCAGACGACCCTGCAAAGTTGATGGCCCTGCTCAACCTTGCCTCAGAAAACTGTGTAGACTTTTTCTTCGTTGGCGGAAGCCTCATTACCACCGCCAATCTCTCGGAGGTGGTAAGAACTGTAAAAGAGAACGTCAACATCCCTGTGGTTTTATTTCCCGGCAGCTCTCTCCAGATAGATCCTTCTGCCGACGCCATCCTGTTCCTTTCATTGATCTCGGGCCGCAATCCCGACCTGTTGATAGGCCAGCACGTGCAGGCAGCCCCGATCCTTAAGAACAGCCGGATGGAAGTGATCCCCACCGGATACATCCTCATCAACTCGGGAAAGATGACCTCGGTCGCATACATCAGCAACACTACTCCCATTCCTGAAGATAAATTTTCGTTGGCGGCGTGTACAGCCATGGCGGGCGAGATGCTCGGGCTGCGATTGACATACATCGATGCCGGAAGCGGCGCCGAGCGCGAGATCAGTCAGAAGATGATCAGCGCCGTGCGTAAATCCGTCGACACACCGTTGCTCGTTGGTGGCGGCATCAACAACAGTCAGAAGGCCATTGCCGCCTTCGAAGCCGGCGCCGACACGATCGTGATCGGTAATGCGCTTGAGAAGCATCCCAATTTACTGACAGACGTCTCCGAAAAAGTTTACGATTGGAATCGCGCGTTGACCCAGAAATAGTGCGAAGCGCGGGGTGCGATGTGCGACGAAAGATCATTCGGAGCCATCATCGCACCTCGCACTTCGCACCTCGCACATGATTATCTACAACGTCACTTGCAGCGTCGACAGAGAGATCGCTGACGAATGGATTTCCTGGATGAAAGACAAGCACATACCCGAGCTATTAAACACCGGGTTGTTCTTCGAATACAGGATCTTTAAAGTGCTCGACCACAATGATACGGCTACGCTGTCGTTCGCAGTTCAGTACTATTCGAAGTCGATGGATCACATTGATGAGTATCTACAAAAACACGCTACCCGGCTCCGCAGCGATGTTCAGAACCGCTATGGCGACCGGGTGGTGTCTTATCGCACACTCCTCGAAGAGGTTTAAACGGGGGGACGTTGGGACGTGGGGACGTCGTCAGGATGTCGCGAGCTTTTTGATCTGGTCGGCTTCCAGCACACAGTTGTGCCATTCGCCGCTGATCTTTGCTCCGTACTTTTTATAAAAATTGATAGCGGGTTCGTTCCAGTCGAGCACCTGCCACATCATGCCGGCGCTTTTTTCATCGAAAGCGTACTTGATGGTGCGTTCAAACAAAAGCTTGCCCACGCCGCGGCCGCGCTCGCTTTGTGTCACGACGATGTCTTCCAGCCACAGGCGTTTTCCTTTCCAGGTTGAATAACGCCAGTAATAGAGCGAAAGCCCGATGATCTGCTTGCCGTCTTCGGCTACAAAGAACCCATAGACCGGCTGAGGTCCGAAGCCGTCCTTTTCCAGCATCTCAACGGTGTTGATCACCTCGTCGGGCGCACGCTCGAACTCAGCCAGCTCTTTGATGAGCTCGAGGACACGAGGAAGATCTTGGCGTTTGCCGGCGCGAATGGTAATTGTATTGCTCATGTTTTGTCAAACTTCGGTGTTCGGTGTTGGTTATTCAGTGTTCGATGTTCCGAATATCGAACACCGAACGCTCAACACCGAATGATGAAGTTAGGGACTGTTACATTGTTTTCTTGGTCTGCGGCGGCTCAATTCCCATGTTGTAATACACGAATGAGTACTGATCGGCTACAGCATCCAGCGCCTTCGACAAGTTGGAAGATCCGTGACCCGATTTTGTGTCGACACGGATAAGGACCGGGTTGTTACCGACATGATTTGCCTGCAGGGTAGCTGCGAACTTGAATGAGTGGGCGGGTACCACGCGGTCGTCGTGATCGGCCGTTGTAACAAGCGTTGCAGGGTAGCTGACGCCGGGCTTGATCGCATGAACAGGCGAATATGTCTTGAGATACTCCGCCATCTCCTTCGAATCGTCGGCAGTGCCATAGTCGTATGCCCAGCCTGCGCCGGCCGTGAATTTATGGTAACGAAGCATGTCCATCACACCGACAGCGGGTAATGCTACTCTCGCCAGGTCGGGACGCTGCGTCATCGTTGCGCCCACGAGAAGTCCGCCGTTGGATCCGCCGGAAATCGCGAGGTAATTGCTGTTAGTATACTTCTCGGCGATGAGGTACTCACCTGCTGCGATGAAGTCGTCGAATACGTTTTGCTTATTCATCTTGGTGCCGGCAAGGTGCCATTTCTCGCCATACTCACCGCCGCCGCGAAGATTGGGTTGCGCATAGACGCCGCCGTTTTCGAGCCACACGAGCCTTGACGTGCTGAAGTTAGGACTCAGGCTCACACCGAAGCCACCATACGCATATAGCATCGTAGGATTCTTGCCATTCAGCTCCAGTCCTTTCTTGTGCACGATGAACATGGGGATCTTCGTGCCGTCTTTGCTTGAATAGAACACCTGTTTGATCTCGTACTTATCAGCGTCGAAGTCAACTTTGGGTTCGGCGTACAGTGTGGACTTACCCGTTGCTATGTCCAATTTATAAATTGACGTGGGTGAAGTGAACGACGTGAAGGTGTAGTAAACTTCTTTGTCTTTCTGTTCTCCGTTGAATCCGCCCGCTGATCCGATAGCGGGAAGCTCTATTTCTCTTTCGAGCTTGCCGGCATAATCGAATTGCTTCACTTGAGTGCTCGCATCTTTCAGGTAATCGACGAACATCTTCTTGCCTGCTGTAGAAACTCCGGTCATCGCCGTTTCTGTTTCGGGGACGATGTCTTTCCAGTTCGCGACACCAGGGTTGGCTGCATCGACAATTACGATCCTGCCATTCGGTGCATTGAGGTCGGTCTGGATGATCAGCTTCGATCCGTCATTGTCGATAATATTGTGATTCTGTTCGAAGTTACCCACAACGGTAACCAGCTTGCTGTTCTTGTTCTGCAGGTCTTGCACGTACAGCTCGTTTCCGGTTGTGCTTGTGGCTGCAGAGATCACAAGGAACCGTCCGTCTTCGGTAACACCACCGCCAACGTAGCGGCGCGGTGTGGCTTCGCCTCCGAAGATCAACTGATCGTTCTTCTGTGATGTTCCAAGCTTATGATAAAACAGTTTGTGAACTTGTGTTTTTGCTGAGAGCTGTGAGCCCTTCGGCTTATCGTAGCTGCTATAATAAAACCCGTCGTTTGCTTTCCAGCTGATGCCTGTAAACTTGAGGTCTTTCAGGGTATCGCCGACAACAGACTTGTCTTTCGTATTGAGAATAACGCCTTTCCTCCAGTCAGAACCGCCTTCCTGGATAAGTATTGCCACCATAGAGCCGTCGTTCGTGTATGCAGAACCACCCAATGCGGTCGTCCCATCTTTAGAGAATGTATTCGGATCCAGGAATAATTCTTCTGCGCCATTCTCACCCTTCTTGCGATAGATCACATTGTGGTTTTGAAGGCCGGTGTTTTTCGTGTAGTAGTAGTACTCGCCGTGCTTAACAGGAGCTCCGAGGCGTTCATAGTTCTGAAGCTCATCGAGGCGTTTCCGGAGGGCATCGCGGAAAGGGATGGTCTTCAGGTATCCGAACGTTACGTCGTTCTCAGCCGATACCCAATCGGCTGTTTCTTTCGAAGTATCGTTTTCGAGCCACCGGTAAGGATCGTCTACAACAACACCCGACAGTGTATCGACCTGGTCGACTTTTTTGGTTTCGGGGTAAGCTCCGGCAGTGGTTTTCTGGTCCCCGGTTTTTGATCCGCAACCGGCCAGCAGCGCCACGCTTAAAATAAGTAGGGATGCTTTATACATGATTTTCACAGTTTTCAAGTTTTTGACTAACTAAGATATTGAATCGAACCCAGTGTAGTTTCGAAGTACTTTAGGAATGCTTATTCCGTCCTTTGACTGGTTGTTTTCAAGGATCGCCGCGACGATTCGGGGAAGAGCGAGTGCACTACCATTCAATGTGTGCAAAAGTTGCACTTTTCCGTCCTTTCCTTTGTGACGAAGCTTGAGCCGGTTTGCCTGGAATGTTTCAAAGTTACTGACAGAGCTCACCTCAAGCCACCGCTGTTGCGCGGCCGAGTACACTTCCATATCGAAGGTCATTGCGGAGTTGAATCCCATGTCGCCGCCGCAAAGCAGTAAGCGACGATAAGGCAATTCGAGCTTCTCCAAAAGACCCTGCACGTGAACACACATTTCTTCGAGGGCATCGTATGATTCTTCCGGTCTTACGATCCTTACGATCTCGACCTTATCGAATTGATGAAGACGATTGAGGCCACGGACATGAGCGCCCCAGCTGCCTGCCTCTCTTCTGAAACACGGCGTGTAACCGACGTTCTTAACGGGCAGGTTTTCATCCGTGAGGATAACATCGCGATACAGGTTGGTGATCGGAACTTCGGCTGTCGGAATAAGGTAAAGGTTGTCTTCACCGATGAAGTACATCTGTCCTTCTTTGTCGGGCAGCTGTCCGGTGCCGTAGCCTGATGCTTCGTTGACGACGATGGGAGGTTGCACCTCGGTATATCCCTGGCTGATGGCCTCGTCCAGAAAGAAGTTGATGAGCGCCCGCTGCAGTCGCGCACCTTTGCCTTTGTATACGGGAAACCCGGCGCCTGCGATCTTCACACCCAGATCGAAGTCGATGATGTCGTACTTTTTGATCAGGTCCCAATGGGGCAAAGCATCGGCAGCGAGTGATGGAACTTTACCCCACTCCTTCGTTGTTATGTTGTCCTCGGCGGATTTCCCGGCCGGCACTTTATCAGCCGGAACGTTCGGTATCTTGTAAAGCAGCTGCTGAAGTTCGGCTTCAGCGTTGCCCATCTCGGTTTCCAATTGTTTAACGCGGTCTTTATCGGTGGCAACGGAGTTGCGAAGCACGGTTGCTTCATCCGATTTACCAGCCTTCATTAATTCACCTATCTTTTTGGAATCGGCATTGGATTTGGCTTTAATATCGTCGAGAATGCGCTGTGTTTCCCTGCGCACCTTGTCCGTTTCGGTAACACGCGCAATTAGAGATTCAGCTTCTTTGAAGTTTCGTTTGTTAAGACCGGTCAGTACTTTCTGTAATTGGTCGCGTATGACCTGCAATTGAAGCATCGTGGTGTTTATTAGTCGGCAAAATTACCATAAAGGGGGATAATTTTTTTTAGCGGTTTTTGATAATATTCAATTTTGGGCTATTATTGCAACGTCAATCCCGGCCGTTCAGGCCTTCCAGATAGATTTAAATCAAGGTACTTTACAATTTCTGTCGCTTTTGGTTGTTGTCTCCACGTATTGAACTTCCCTTAATCAAATCATTTGATTATCACTTTTATTCCCTCCTTTTAAAATCTCAAACCAACTCATTTTTAAAAACTCATGTACACTATTGACGATCTGAATGTCAAACTGCTATCTGAACTGAAAGATATTGCTGACGGAATGGGCATCAAGAATGCCAGGAAACTTGGAAAACAAGAGCTTGTATACAAAATACTCGACGAACAAGCGGTGAAGGGTGAAGATGCCCCCGGAAAGAAAGAGAAAGAAGAAAGTGCAGGCAACGGCGATCGTAAGATGAGACCACGCCGCCGCGAAAATGTAGCGCCCGCCGGAGAAGAAAATACCCCAAAGGCCAAAGCCAGTTCCACCAAGGAGAACAGGGAGAAAGAGAAAGAAAAAGAAAAGACAGAGATGTCCACCGAGGATCTCATCCAGAGCATCGACGTCGACCTCGAATCAAACATGCCCCGCTTCGATGAAGAATCCAACGCACCTTCATTCAATAACAACAAAGAGGAGGAAAGCCAACCCGAGTCCGAAAACAATAACAATAGCAATAACAGCAGGAATCAACAACCGCAGCAGCAGCAACCCAGGCACGTAGGCAATATCAAAGACTTCGATGGCGTGATTGCCAGCGAAGGTGTACTGGAGATCATGCAGGACGGATATGGATTCCTCCGCTCGTCAGATTACAACTACCTGGCCAGCCCCGATGATATCTATGTTTCTCCTTCACAAATAAAACTGTTCGGCCTCAAGACCGGTGACACCGTAAAAGGATTCATCCGTCCTCCGAAAGAAGGTGAAAAATATTTCGCGCTCCTGAAAGTGGAGAGCGCCAACGGAAAGACAACAGAAGAGATACGCGACCGTGTTGCATTCGAGTACCTCACGCCACTCTTCCCAGACCAAAAACTCAAGCTCAGCACGACTCATGACAACATGTCGACACGTATTCTCGACCTGTTCTCACCGATCGGTAAAGGCCAGCGCGGTATGATCGTCGCTCAGCCCAAAACCGGTAAGACCGTTCTGCTGAAGAACATCGCAAACGCGATCGCCGAAAACCATCCTGAAGTTTATTTGCTGGTACTCCTCATCGACGAACGTCCCGAGGAAGTTACAGACATGGCCCGCAGCGTGAAGGCAGAAGTTGTTGCTTCGACTTTCGACGAGCAGGCTGAAAGACACGTGAAGGTTGCAAGCATCGTACTCGAAAAAGCAAAAAGGATGGTAGAATGCGGTCACGACGTAGTGATCCTCCTCGACTCCATCACACGTCTTGCACGCGCCTACAACACGGTAGTTCCTTCATCCGGTAAGATCCTGTCGGGTGGTGTGGACGCCAATGCGCTGCACAAACCGAAACGTTTCTTTGGCGCCGCCCGCAAGATCGAAGACGGCGGTTCACTGACGATCATTGCCACAGCCCTTATCGACACCGGCTCCAAGATGGACGAAGTTATCTTCGAAGAATTCAAGGGTACCGGTAACATGGAATTGCAACTCGACCGCAAGCTGTCGAACCGCAGAATGTATCCTGCTATCGACGTACCTGCTTCCGGTACACGCCGCGAAGACCTGTTAATGAAAGAAGAAGAGCTTCAGCGTGTTTGGATCCTTCGCAAATTCATGAGCGACATGAACTCTGTTGAAGCGATGGAATTCCTGCAGAGCAAAATGAAGGGAACCCGTAACAACGAGGAGTTCCTGATCTCGATGAATGGATAGTTTTTATAGTAGGCAGCGCTAACGTGCTGCCTACTCTCTTATAATACTGTTGTTGGAGTCCACCCGGAAATATATCTCTTCAACAGTCTTTCCGTCAGAATCAAGAACAAGCAATTGAAACTTCCTTAGCCCGTATTGCACATACGGCTGCGGGTCGATCATGAACAGCTCGCCGGCTCCCTGGCTCTCGCCGCTATGGGTCCACAGAAGCTTATCGCCATCGTAGTTGTAAAGCCTTAAGGTGAACTGCTCTTTTTCAGAAAATTTCAGTCGGACGGCCAGCGCTTTCGTCACGGGCTTTTCTTCGGTAACAACAGGCTTCTGATAGAAGTTGAATCTGCTCTGCGAAAGCAGCATCGGCATGTTGTCGCTTTCGCGGATGCCGTAGATCTCGTACTTGTACGCCCCGGCCGTGCGGAGGGTGTCGGCAAACCGGTAGTTATTGCTCGCCGTACCGATGGCGTTCCGGCCCACACCGATCTCTTCCGCGAGCTCCAATGTTCCTCTGCCTTTCTGCCTGAAGATCCTGAATACCGAAAGGTCTTTCGCTATCTCGCCGTGGACAGTCCATTTCATCGATACTACTTTGTTTTCGAGCCGTGAATCTATTTCCAGCGTATCGAGAATGACCGGATCACGCGGTAGCCCTTTCGGCTTGTCCGCCAACTCAATTTCAAACCCGCAGTGGTCTCCCAAAAAACCATCAACATTGATCAGGTACGGAACGCTGGCTTTCAGTTTGGGCAACACCACGAAAACATCTTCCAACCTGATCTGGCTGATACACTCCATTATCCTGTAAGTTGACGTCTGGCATGGATTACCCTCGATCACGATCATCTGTATGCCTTTCGAGTCGCGGCACGTTTGAGAGGCAATGTTGATGTAATAATCTCCGTCCTTGTCGACAGAAAAAGTAAACCATTGGTCGTTATGGTGAACAAGGCATTTGTTTGTCAATGCCTTGTTGACGCATTTCCATTGCACATCGGCACCATCGGTGGATGACTGCAGTGGTTTATTAAGCCCAAGCTTCAACCTGTTCTCGATGTTATTGTTGGCAACCTGTCCGGAGGCGGTGAGACTGACTACCATCGCGAGCAGTACCGCCCACTTCATCTCCGTTGCCTTTTCTTTTCGTGGAATGCTCCCTGGAACTCAGGGTCTGCACGTTTTTTCTGCGCGTCGATCTCACGGGCCATGTCCTGCCCTTCATCCGAGGTCGTGTCTTCGATAACAATGCCCGCCGGAAGATCTTTCAGCGGTATCTTTTCGCGGATGACTTTTTCAATCCTTCCGATGTGGTATTCTTCGGCTTTGGTCACCAGTGTGATCGCCTTCCCCTCTGCAAAAGCACGGCCCGTGCGGCCGATCCGATGTACGTAGTCTTCGTAGACGACAGGCACATCGAAGTTGATCACGTGAGTAACGCCCGTCACGTCTATCCCTCTCGCCGCAACATCAGTCGACACGAGGACTCTCAGCTTGCCTTCCCGGAATTCACTCATGGCATTGATCCGGCTGTTTTGTCCTTTGTTTGAATGGACCACACGGACAGGTCCGAGCTTTTTGCGGTCGATGAATTTGAACACGCTATCGGCGTTTTGTTTCGTGCGTGCAAAGATCATGACACGCTTGAACTCGTCACGGTTGTTCAACAACATTTCCACGACGTTGATCTTCGTCCGGAGATTGGGAACATGATACATCTCCTGTTCGACTTTTCGGGCGGGAGTTGATTGCGGTGTGATCTCGATCTTCACCGGGAACTCGAGAAACTCCTGTGAAAGGAGTTCGACTTTCGGATGGAAGGTGGCGGAGAAGAGAAGGTTTTGCCGCTTGGAAGGAATGACCTCGAATATCTTTCTGATCTGATTTATGAAGCCCATGTCCATCATCCGGTCGGCTTCGTCGAGCACAAGAGTTTTTATCAGTTTTACCGGCAGCTCGTTCCTGAGGTAGATCTCCATGAATCTTCCCGGAGTGGCCACGAGTATATCGACGCCTTTTCGGATCTCTGCGATCTGACTTTGCGCCCCGACGCCACCGTAGATGCCGGCGATACGGAGGTCAGTATGGGCGGCGAGTTGCGTACCCTGGGCTGTCACCTGGACGACCAGCTCCTTGGTGGGCACCAGGATGAGGGCTCGCGGGTCGTTGCCTTGCTGATATCTTACTTTGAGCAGCAGCGGCAGCATGTAGGCCGCGGTTTTACCCGTGCCTGTCTGCGCGATGCCGATCACGGCCTGGCCCCCGAGTATCAACGGGATGGCCTTCATCTGGACGTCGGTAGGTTCGGAAAAACCGATTTCTTCGACAGCAGTCAGCAACTGTTTGTTGAGCTTCAGATTGCGCCACGATTCGAGTTGTTGCTCAGTCACGGATTGCTTTTTTACGGATTATTTTACTTCAGTGTCAGTTTTTCTGTCAGGCATGCACGGCGCATCGGAGTATATTTGCACTCCCGCCACGCGGGACAAGCTATGCCAACACTGATTGTAAACGCGAAAATAGTAAATGAGGGGCAAGTGCTCGAAAGGGACGTTCTAATCAAGGACAAATACATTGAAAAGATCGGAACTGACCTGCAATCGACGAAGGCGAAGAAGGTCATCGACGCGGAAGGTCAATTCCTGTTTCCGGGGGTGATAGATGACCAGGTGCATTTCCGGGAACCCGGACTCACGCAAAAAGCAGACATATCGACCGAATCGAGGGCAGCAGTTGCCGGTGGCGTGACCTCGTTTATGGAGATGCCCAATACGATTCCGCCTACGTTCACCCAGATATTGCTTGAAAAGAAGTATTCGATCGCAGCAAAGAACTCCGTAGCGAACTATTCGTTTTACATCGGCGCTTCGAACGACAACCTGGATGAGGTGTTGAAAACAGATTTGAAGAAGGTTTGCGGCCTGAAGATATTCATGGGTTCCACGACCGGTAATTTGCTGGTCGATGATCCGAAGGTGCTCGAAGGCTTTTTTTCAAAATGGCCGGGATTGATCGCGTCGCATTGCGAAGACGAGCCTACGATACGGAAGAACAACGAGCTGTTCAAAGCGAAGTATGGCGACGACGTGCCGATAGAATTACATCAGCAGATCAGGAGCGAAGAAGCGTGTTATAAGTCGTCGTCGTTTGCCGTAGGTCTTGCAAAGAAGTTCGGGACGAGGTTACACATCCTGCACATCTCTACTGCAAAGGAAACCGGGTTGTTCTCCAACAGTATTCCATTGGAGAAAAAGCTCATCACCGCCGAAGCCTGCATTCATCACCTGTGGTTTTCAGATACCGATTATAAAAAGCTCGGCACGAAGATCAAGTGGAACCCGTCGATCAAGACATCGGCTGACCGCGAAGGTATTTGGAAAGCATTACTGGATGGTCGCATCGACGTCATTGCGACGGATCATGCACCGCATACGCTCGAAGAAAAAGCCGAGACATATTTCAAAGCGCCGTCCGGCGGTCCGCTGGTCCAGCATTCGCTCGTGGCAATGATGGAATATTACCAGCAGGGAAAGATAACGGTCGAACAAATCGCATCGAAGATGAGTCATCATCCTGCGATCCTGTTCCGTGTCGAGAAGAGAGGATTTATCCGCGAAGGATATTTTGCCGACCTGGTGTTGGTCGATCCGTCTTCATCATGGAAAGTCGACAAGAATAACATATTGTATAAATGCGGATGGTCTCCCTTCGAAGGGCAGACGTTCCATTCTGCCATTACTCATACATGGGTGAGTGGACATTTGGCGTGGGAGAATGGAAGGCTGGATGACTCGAAAAGAGGTATGCGGCTGGCGTTCGACCGGTGAGGTGTACGGTAAACCTGATGATTTTAAGGAGAAGGTGTAGGTTTGGTTGGAGAGCGTTGTGAATATGGAGAGTTTTGCATAGTTAATTTTGACCTATGCAACTCACAAGAGAAGATCTGGAGGCAATTGGTCAGGTGGTCGATTCAAAACTCGGCTCACTTGAGAACAGGGTTGATTCAAAACTCGGATTACTGGAGGAGAACCTCAATTCAAAACTCGGCTCGCTTGAGAACGGATTCGATTCAAAACTCGGATTACTAGAGAAGAACCTCGATTCAAAACTCGGCTCGCTTGAGAACGGATTCGATTCAAAACTCGGATTACTGGAGAAGAACCTCGATTCAAAACTCGGCTCGCTTGAGAACGGATTCGATTCAAAACTCGGATTACTAGAGAAGAATCTCGATTCAAAACTCGGCTCGCTTGAGAGCAGATTCGATTCAAAACTCGAATTACTGGAGAAGAACCTCGATTCAAAACTCGGCTCGCTTGAGAACAGATTCGATTCAAAACTCGAATTACTGGAGAAGAACCTCGATTCAAAACTCGGCTCGCTTGAGAACAGATTCGATTCAAAACTCGAATTACTGGAGAAGAACCTCGATTCAAAACTTGGCTCGCTTGAGAACAGATTCGATTCAAAACTCGAATTACTGGAGGAAAGGGTCGATTCAAAACTTGCCGACATTAAAACGACGGTCGACCGAATTGCAGAAGACGTTGAACTAATGGCAAAGTTGATGAACCTGACAGACATCAAAGAAAATTCAAAACACTTCGAAATTCACCTGATCGACAAGGTCTACGCTGCCCAGCAAAAACAAAAAAGCCCCTGACGGGGCTTTTGGGTGAAAGACGGGATTCGAACCCGCGACCTCCAGAATCACAATCTGGCGTTCTAACCAACTGAACTACTATCACCGTTTGGGACTGCAAATTTAAAGAATTTCTCACGGAAAACACTGCCTGCCCCGCACTTGATGCGGGGGAATACACGGAAAGCCCGGCCTCGCTTATTCTCCAGAACTCTACTAACGGCTCAAATACAGATTCCGCTCCGCGTAAATATTCAGAAAATAGTCATCCATCAGGTCATCGATAAAATAGATCGCCTCGCCGGTCGATTTCATCTCCGGACCGAGCTCCTTGTTGACCTCGGGAAACTTGTTGAAGGAGAACACAGGCACCTTGATCGCATAACCCTTCCTCTTCGGATTGAACGTAAAATCTTTTACGGATCTTTCACCTAACATGATCTTCGTAGCATAATTTACATACGGTTCATCGTATGCCTTGCAGATGAACGGAACGGTTCGCGATGCCCTTGGGTTCGCTTCGATCACATACACTTTGTCTTCCTTTATTGCAAACTGGATGTTGATCAGACCCTTTACTTGCAAAGCCTGGGCTATCTTGATCGTATAGGTTTCGATCTGCTTCACTATGAAATCACCAAGATTGTAAGGCGGCAGGACTGCATATGAATCACCCGAGTGAATACCTGCCGGTTCGATGTGCTGCATGATCCCGATGATGTAAACATTCTCGCCGTCGCAGATCGCATCGGCTTCCGCTTCCATCGCATTCTCGAGATAGTTATCAAGCAACACCTTATTGTCGGGAAGATGTTTCCAGATATCGATGATGTGATTCTCGAGCTCCTTTTCGTTGATCACGATCTTCATGCTCTGTCCGCCCAACACGTACGAGGGTCTTACGAGCAACGGAAAACCGATCACCTTCGAAACTTCGAGCGCTTCATCCGGATCGGTAGCGACACCGAAATTAGGATAAGGTATGTTCAGCTCTTTCAATAACATCGAGAACCGTCCGCGATCCTCGGCCAGGTCGAGTGAGTTGAACGACGTGCCGATGATAGGAATGCCATGCTTCTCGAGCTTCTCTGCGAGCTTAAGGGCAGTCTGACCGCCAAGCTGAACGATCACGCCTACCGGCTTCTCATGATCAATGATATCAATAAGGTGCTCCCAGAATACGGGCTCGAAGTACAGCTTGTCGGCGATGTCAAAATCAGTCGATACGGTTTCGGGATTACAGTTCACCATGATGGTCTCGTAACCCAGTTCCTTCGCGGCAAGCACACCGTGCACACACGAATAGTCGAATTCGATTCCCTGGCCGATACGGTTAGGACCCGATCCGAGCACGACAACTTTCTTCTTGTCGGAAACAGGTGACTCGTTTTCTTCGTCGAAGGTCGAGTAATAATATGGTGTCTTTGCTTCGAACTCTGCCGCACAAGTGTCAACAAGCTTATAGACCCGTTTGATACCCAACTCGATCCGCTTTGTATGAACTTCACTTTCGAGACAATGCAGCATGTGGGCGATCTGCCTGTCGGCAAATCCTTTCTCCTTGGCTTTCCTCAGCAGGTCGGTCGGAATTGTAGCGAGGTCGAACTCTTCGATCACCTTTTCCATCTCGACGAGCTCTTCGATCTGTTCGAGGAACCACTTGTCGATCTTGGTGACATTGTGAATGGTCTTCAGCGGGACACCGACCTTGATCGCATCGTGGATGTGGAACAAACGGTTCCACGTGGGATTCGCCAGGCTATACATGAGTTCATCCTGGTTACGAAGCTCCTTGCCGTCCGCGCCAAGGCCATTGCGACGGATCTCGAGCGACTGACATGCCTTTTGAATTGCTTCCTGAAAGTTGCGGCCGATGCCCATCACCTCACCGACGCTCTTCATCTGGAGACCGAGACGTTTATCGGCGCCATGGAACTTGTCGAAGTTCCAACGGGGGATCTTTACGATAACATAGTCCAGTGCGGGCTCGAAGTAAGCCGTTGTAGAACCGGTGATCGCGTTCTGTAATTCGTCGAGATTGTAGCCGATCGCAAGCTTGGCTGCGATCTTGGCAATGGGATAACCGGTGGCTTTCGAAGCCAGCGCGGAAGACCTTGAAACGCGGGGGTTGATCTCGATACCGACGATGTCGTCGTTCTCGGGATTGACTGCAAACTGCACGTTACATCCGCCGGCAAACTGACCGATGGCATTCATCATCCTGATGGCGAGATCGCGCATGTGCTGGTACACCGTATCGGGAAGGGTCATCGCCGGCGCTACCGTGATGGAGTCCCCGGTGTGGATGCCCATTGGATCGAAGTTCTCGATCGAACAGATGATGATAATGTTTTTGTTGCCGTCGCGAAGGAGTTCGAGCTCGTACTCTTTCCAACCCATGATACTCTGCTCTACAAGCACCTCGTGAATGGGCGAAGCATGGAGGCCGCGGTTGAGCGCTGCATCGAAGTCTTCCTGTTTTTCGACGAAGCCGCCGCCTGTTCCGCCAAGCGTGAATGACGGACGGATCACAAGAGGAAAGCCAATATCCTGGGCGATTTCTTTCCCATCCAGGAACGACGACGCGGTGGCGCCTTTGCAGACATGCACGCCGATCTCCATCATTTTCAAACGGAATTTTTCGCGGTCTTCGGTAGTCTCTATCGCGTTGATGTCGACCCCGATGATCCTGACGCCGTAATGCTCCCACAGTCCCGACTTATCACACTCGATGCAGAGGTTCAACGCGGTCTGTCCACCCATGGTGGGCAGTACGGCGTCGATGTGATGTTTCTCGAGGATCTCTTTGATTGACTTTTTATCGAGGGGCTTGAGATAGATGTGGTCGGCATTGATCTTGTCGGTCATGATGGTGGCCGGGTTCGAGTTGATCAGCACCACTTCGATTCCCTCTTCTCTGAGTGACCGGGCCGCCTGAGAACCAGCGTAATCGAATTCGCAAGCCTGACCGATGATAATAGGGCCGCTACCGATGATCAGTACGGAGCGAATGCTTCTGTCTCTTGGCATCTTCTTCTTATGGATGAGATAAATTGGCGCAAAAATAATTTATTTCTCACGGAAAGCACGGAAGACACGGAAAAATGCAGGCACTTTCAATGCGGCCGAGAGCTTGAGGAATAGCGCTTCCGTGTTTTCCGTGCTTTCCGTGAGAACTTTGCTTCCGGTGAGAGCTTTCTATTTCGCCTTTATAACTTTTTGGATGCTCGTTCCAAAGTCAGAGCGCAGTTTCACCACGTAGAAACCGGGCGGCCAGGAACCAACCTCGTAGTCGCGCTGGAATTCGCCGGCAGGGGCTGAAAATCGATCCGCCGACAATACCTGGCCTTGTGTCGAAATGATCTCCACACTTACCTCCGACTCAGCGGGAAGCGCCATCGCAAGGTGAAGAGATTCGCCGACGACCGGATTTGGCCACGCTGTAAAGGTTGCAGTGGCGGTCGCCGGTTCGAGGCCGGTAATCGGCCCCTGGATGCTCAGGTTGGTCACGTACCACCCCCAGCCCGTCGTGGCGCCCTCTGAATGCAGTCGAAACCGGATCAGGACCAGATCGCCGGCATGGAATTTTCCACCCGCCGTAATGTCGGCCATATGTTTTCGAACAACACCCTGGGTGCCGGATGAGCTGTTGTCGAAAATGGTCTTCCATTGTGTCTCCGCGTTGGCCGCGTACGGGCTTACCAGGGCTTCCCAGGTAGTGCCGTCTTTCGAGGCTTCTACAACCACGTAGTCCTTCACGTTGGAACCGTTGTATTCAACAATGGCGACGTCTTCGTAGTGCACCCGCGGATTATCAACGTTGATTTTAACCGGTTTTCTGGTCATCCACGCATATTCCGATATGAGGTCCAGGCCCATGCCGGGCAGGTACGGATTACCCGACGTAATGCCCCGCTTCGTGAACCCTGCAGGTTGTTCCACGTCAAAGAAATTACCGGCCAGGTCGGGCGCCGGCGAGGAGAAATCGGTAACCAACTGATCTATCCCGGTTGTGAGTGAGATGCCCGCTACCCTTATGAAGCCAGCTATCGGGTAAGCACCTTTGTTTCCATTGTTGTCCGTTGCGCGAATCCTGTATTGAAGCTCGTCGCCCGCCTTTGCACCCAGTGCGGCGAAGTCGATCGTTTGCGTGTAGGTGTCGGTGGTCGGATTGATGATGATCTCGCTCGTGGTTTCATTGTTTCCATTCACATTATAGTCGACAAAGATCGCGGCGATCCCGTACTTGTCGGTGACCTTCGTCTTGATGTCGAGTGTCGTTGTACCGGTAAGTACGAAGTCGTAGTGTTGATGAAGTATCTGCGGAGGCACGTCGTCGATCTGGATCTTGAGGTTGTCTATCGACCAGCCCCAACCGAAAGAAAAAGGATCGCTGAAAAGCCGGAAGCGGAAAGCAACTTCGTCTCCGGGATTGAATTTCGAAAGCAGGTCGAACGAATGAGTTTTGTACAATGCCGGTGTCCCGGTACCGGTGGAGTTATTGTTCGAGAGGGTTGAATTCCATAATGAGTTCCATTCTGCATTGAAGGTCGCGTCGTAACCGTCGGCGAGCTCCTTCCATGTCACTCCGCCATCTGTCGAGCCTTCGACGATCACATAGTCGAAGAATTCCGCGTCCGGCCATTTTGAACCGGCTTCACCCGGTTCCACCAACACGATCTCATCGAATTTCAGGATGGCATCGTCGGCGCGGAGACGCACAGGGACCGTCAGATTGTAAATGAAATTCCGGGTAACGCCGTCGGCGCCACCGGCCTGGTAGGGATGCTCGGAGTGGATTGCCCCGGTGTTGAAGCCGTCCGGTTTCGATACTGTGAAACCATTCCCGAAGAAATCCGCGGCCGAAAGGTCATCGAAGTTATTCGCGTAAGAATTCTGTGTGTCCCCGAGGCCCGCCACGTTCACTTCATAGAATGTTGTGGGCGACGGTTTGTAGGAAAAATTATGTGCTATCGAATTGTCTTCCGCGCGTATCCGGTATTCGATCTTATCGCCGGTATTGACAAAGCCGTTCAACGCGATGTTCAGTATATAGGTCGAGTCCGTACCTGCTTTCAAAGTCATGACCCTATCGGGTTGCGCAACGCCTTTGATCTTCCATTCTATCCTGACGTTGGCCACCTGGAGGTTATCCGAAACAATTGCTTCGAGCTCCAATCCGTCGTTGACGGTAGCAAATTCCCTGGGAGTATGATTGATAAAAGGCGGTTTGGTGTCGGGACCGGCTTCGAACACAATAACATTTTGCGCGGGCGGTGAACCCGGATTTATTGTTGTGCCGGGGTAGGTGAACGTTCTCTGGTCGACATCTTTCACAGAAACGAAATAGGTATACTTCGGGCTGCCGGCCGGAAGGTCAGCCGCAAACTCATTCGCATTACCCGTGGCATTCATCACAACGGGCGTAAACGATGAGCCGGTGGTTTTATAATTAAGGGTTACGGTATTCGCATCATATCCGTTGTCGCTCGCAACTTTTACGACAGCGTGATAAGGACCGGTTGTGTTCTCGGTGCTTTTCAATGGCGCGTGTTTCAAAACCGTTCCGGTCCATCCGATCTCCTTCAGTATCGCTCTCACGATCGGCCCGGGATCCAGGATGCGTTCAGCGTCGGAGATGGCGGGGGTCATCAGGGAGTTGACGCTGCCGGCGGTATACGTCGCCTCATTCAGGTGCGCAACGCTCGACCCGGGATCATATGTCGACGGCGCAAACAGAACAGCATCGTTGTTGGAATTGGCCGCCCGCACCAGTGGAGTAGAATAAAAGAGGTTATTGCTGGTGAGCACGTCCTTCAGCGCTGTGGAAGGCGGCGTGAAGTCGTTCACCAGGTTCTTTCCATTACTTGCACGGATATTTGTTTCGTAGATGACGGGGCGGTCATTGAAAGCGTCAGCAATAAATCCCTGGCCGTTGTCGACGGAATAAGCATGCGTGATCCCCAGGCCGTGACCAATCTCGTGCATGACGATGGTGATGAGATCGTGTTTGTTCGCTGGTGGCGCACTACTCAGGCTATAATGCCAATCGACACCGGTACTGTTGAATGAAGCGACGATATCCGGATCGTTCGTGTCGTTGAGTTCTCTCCCGGCAATCTTCTCGGCGAGAGCGATCGGATACCAAATGTTCTTCTTCTGAACTTCGTCCAGGTTGACAACGTAAGTGCTGGGACTTGCACTTCCCAAAACGTTCTCGCCCAAGACTTTCCACTGTGCGTGTACACGGATGGTGACGGGAGTCTGTATGATCGTTTCCCAGATATCCACGGCTTCCTGGAAAGCGGCTTTGGCTTCTGAAGTGAACCCTTCGTAAGTAACGATGATATTGGTGGCGTTCGTGCGGGACGCTCCCGATGCACGTGCCTTCATTGCCCGGATGTATTCGGCAGGGGGGCCTATGTTTGTGAACTCGCTGTTTCTGCTGGCGTAACAAACCGTTCCTTTCGGAGGTTTCATCATCACCATCCCGCTCTCTTTCTTTTGCGCCGTTGCCATCATGGAAATGACAAGCGCAATCAACACAACAGCTATTGTTCTCATACGGGCATTACTTCGCCTGCGCCTGGTTCGAAACTTCTATCACTTTATTCCAGACACGGAACGCATTTTTATAACATATCTTTTCAATATCCTCCTCGGAATAGCCCCGTTTCAATAACGCATAGATCAGGTCCGGGTATTTGGATACGTCTTCGAGCCCAACAGGTAACATCCCCGAAACCCCATCGAAGTCGGAACCAAAGCCGACGTGGTCGACACCGGCTAATTTCACAACATTGTCGATGTGATTTACAACAGTTTCGATGTTGGTCGGGTTGGGATGAGTTCTGTCAAACTCGGCTATGATTAGTTTTGCCAGCGAATCGGTGTATGTCAGATTTTTTGACTTCAACAAGTCATCCAGATCAGAGTGGTCTTTGCGCACTGTAGAGTCCAGGAACGCCGTATAAAAGTTGATCAGCATGACGCCATCTTTTTCACCGAGCTTTTTGATCATGTCGTCGGTCATATCGCGTGGAACGGTAGGTGCAAATCTCCTGCACGATGAATGTGATGCAATAGCGGGAGCTTTACTCAGCTCCATTACCTGGTAGAAAGTACTGTCGTCGACATGTGAAATATCCACCATGATACCGAGGCGGTTCATTTCGGCAACCACTTGCTTGCCGTAAGGACTGAGGCCGTTCCAGGTTCCATCTCTTTTATCCATTGAGGCGTCGCAGATCTGGTTGTCTTTGTTATGGGCAAGCGTGATGTAGCGAATACCGCGGTCGTAGAAATACTTCAGGTTTGCGAGATCATTGCCGATCGGGGCGCCATTCTCCATGCCCATCGGCAGGGAGATCTTTCCGGCTTTTGTATTGGCCTCGACTTCGGCTGGCGTGTTGGCTAACGCAAATTTATCGGGTAGCTGTTTGGTGATCGCTATCACCGTGTTGATCAAAGAATCTGCGAGGGCCTTCCCGTTGTCGGGCTTGTCCTGGTATTCGATAGGGATATAGATCGACATGAACGGCGCGTCGAGGCCGCCTTGTTTTGCCCTGGTGTAGTCGAACTCACCTTTGCCGGTACTGATCAGCGTGTCGGGTGAATCGATACCGGCGCGGTATTTCTTTTCTTTCAGGAGATCGGGAAGATCGATGTGTCCATCGAGGATAATCAAACTGTCGGCGAGCACTTTTGAACGGGCACGAAGGTCATCGTCGCTCTTCGTGTCTGTAGTTTTTTCGGAACTGCATGAAGTGATGATAAACGCTGCGATTAGCAACAAAAAAGAGGATATTCTCACGGCAATTGGGTTTGAGGTTATCTTTGCCAAGTTAGAAAGATTTGTGAGCAATCAAGAGCCTCTACCAGTGATCACCCGGATGCAGCTATCGCTTCGCAACGGGCAGGATAAACCTGAAATCTGGATCGCTTATCAGGGCATTGTTTACGACGTCACCCCGTCGCGTTTATGGTTCAACGGGAAGCATTATGAACATTGGGCGGGTCAGGATCTTACCCACGAATTGAAGGACGCCCCGCACACCGAAAAGGTATTCGAAAGGTTGAAAGTAATCGGAAAGTTGGCATAACTTTCCACCCCTTATGAAACTCATTGCCGACAGTGGCGGATCGAAGATCGATTGGCGCCTGCTCAACTCCGATGGAACCATCGGTCAGACCAACACTCCTGGTTTCAATCCGTATTATCAACCAATCAGCGATCTCGATAACACGATAAAATCGGCGGTGGCTCCTATGGTCAAAGAAGATGTCACGGAGATATTCTTCTATGGCGCCGGCGTGTCTTCGGAAAAAAACCAGGCTGTGATCAGGGAGACGTTCCTCAAATTTTTTCCCAAAGCGAAAGTGGAGATCGGCTGGGATCTGCTGGCCGCAGCAAGAGCGTTGTGTGGTCATGAGCCCGGCATCGCCTGCATTATGGGCACGGGCTCCAACTCATGCCTGTATGATGGCAAAGAGATCACAGGCAACGTAGCAAACCTGGGGTGGATACTGGCCGACGAAGGGTCGGGCGCAAACATCGGCAGGAAGTTCGTTGTCGATTATCTCCGCAAGAAATTTCCCCCGGCACTGGACAAACAATTTCATGAAAGGTTCCCATTCACACGCGAAGAATTTCTCGAAAGAGTTTACCAGCATGAAAAACCCAGCGCATTCCTGGCGAGCTTCATGCGATTTATATTTCAACATCTCAAAGAACCATATTGTCACAAGCTGATCTACAACAGCTTCGCGGAATTCTATGAGAACAACGTCATGCAGTATCCGGATTTCAAAAATCTGAAAGTACACTTCACCGGTTCTGTGTCATTTTACTTCAGTGATATCCTCAGGCAAGTCGCGAACGATAAAGGGATCACCGTTAAGAACATACTTGAGAGTCCCATTGCAGGCCTGACCCTGTATCACCAATGAAAAGCACAACCGAACAGTCATCCAATTACAATCATCTCGACAAGATGAGTGTGAAAGAATTGCTGACCGGAATGAACAAGGAAGACCATGGCGTTCCGGTTGCAATCGAAAAACAACTTTCGCAGATCGAGGCGCTCGTCACGGCCATTGTGGAGAAAATGACAACGGGCGGGCGGTTGTTTTACATCGGCGCGGGCACCAGCGGCCGTCTCGGTGTACTCGATGCTTCAGAGATCCCTCCTACTTATGGCGTTCGTGATAAGGTGATCGGAATTATCGCCGGCGGCGACAAAGCTATCCGCACCTCGGTAGAACATGCCGAAGACGACATAGCGCAGGCGTGGAAAGACCTCCAGGCATTTCAGCCTACGAAAAACGACGTGCTGGTCGGCATCGCGGCGTCGGGTCGTACACCGTATGTGATCGGCGGCGTGAAAGACGCAAAGGCACACGGGTTGGCGACAGGCTGCATTACATGCAACGCCGGAAGCGAGCTTGCTGCCAACGTCGATCATCCCATAGAAGTAGTTGTCGGCCCTGAATTTGTTACAGGAAGTACACGGATGAAATCGGGTACTGCACAAAAACTTGTATTGAATATGATCTCTACGACAGCCATGATAAAGCTCGGGCGCGTTGTAGGCAATAAGATGGTCGACATGCAGCTGACCAACATCAAGCTGGTTGGCCGCGGCGCCCGGATGATCATGGAAGAAACCGGCGTCAGCCAGGTTGAAGCCGAAGCGCTGCTCCTCAAGTACGGAAGTGTAAGAAAAGCGATTGACTCACGGAAGTAATGCATACCATCGAGCCATTTATAAACTGGCTTAAGTACTACGATTCATCGAGCGACGAGTCGTCGCCGTACTTCGGAAAAGAATACAACTACGATCGATACGAACAAACCATCTATGGGTACTACATCGATCCGGGATGGGATTCATTCGGCTCCGAAACGTTGTATACCAAGATCCTCTACGCCGACTACGATGAAAAATATGTCATCATCGAAATGATCGGAGAATGGAACGATGCCATCAACAACGACGTCATGGAGCTCAAGCGGGGACTGATCGAACCACTGGGACAGGCCGGCATCAATAAGTTCATCCTCATCGGCGAGAACGTGTTAAACTTTCATGGCTCCGACGACGCATATTACGAGGAATGGTTCGACGACGTGGAAGATGGCTGGATCGCTTTCGTAAACTTCGCCGACTTCCTGCAGGATGAGATGAAAAAATTCCACATCGACCACTATGTCAACATGGGTGGAACACTGCAGATCGATAATTGGCGGACGCTTCATCCGCAACGGTTCTACGAGATCGTCAAAGGATTCATTCAGAGAAGGCTCAGCTGAGCATTCTCAACGGGCATATCGGCCGGCACCAGGAATTTTCGTTTGGTCTTCAGCTCGAGACAAAGCACGCGTGTACGCTGCAATGCTCCTTTCCGGAACCACTTTCCATGAAGGCCGAACAGGCTTCCTTCCGGAATTTCAGCCAACAGCGTGGCACGGCTCCACTTCGGGTCGACGTCACGGAGGAGCTCGGTCATTTCGGAATCTGAAAACGTGGATGCTTTCGGATTGACCATGTGACGTCTCAATCCTTTCAGGATCTTGTCTGGAAAGATCTCGCTGGTCATCAGCGGCTGAAGTAAATCGCGAAACTTACTTTTCCATTCTTCGCCATGAGCTTCGGCTTTATGCCCGTACTGTTCATGCACGTGCAAATGAGCCACCTCGTGAACGTATGTGATCAGGAAAAGGAAAGGGTGCAGGTCTTCGTTGACAGTTATCTGCGGCGTCTGCCCGTGCTTGCAGGAAAAGTCGCCCACCTTAGACTGACGTGACTTACGAAGCTTGAATTTAAAATGCCTGTCCTGCCATAACCGGAAGCAATAGGGAACTGCCGGAGCAGGAATATGTTTGTGAAGGGTGATGTTGAGTTTTTCTTCCGCACTGATCATCAGTCACCAAAATAAATAAAAAAAAAGACCCCGGTTTCCCGAGGCCTTTTTTTACAGGTTTTCTTTACCGATTACTGTCCAGCGGCGCTGTCGAGTGAATCAGTTTTTACGGTGTCGGGGGCAGGTGCGGGAGCAGACGTAGTGTCTTGCGTAGTTTCATCAGTTTTAGCACCACCACCGCAGGCAACAAATGCGAATGCGAACGCGCATACCATTACCAATGCGATCAGTTTTTTCATACAGTTTTACAGGTTTTTAATAATGCTGCAAATATACTACGATAGGCTGATTTTAGGGGTAGAGGTAATAAATAATTGATTTTTGGCAGTTTTTCACGCCAAACTGCACCCCACTAATCATTTCTTTCTGAAGAACAACCTGATAGGAACGCCTGTGAAATCGAACTTTTCCCGAAGCTTATTTTCCAGAAATCGTTTGTATGACTGTTGAATGTACTGTGGCAGATTGCAGAAGAGTGCAAACGACGGGCTTCGGGCCTGGACCTGCGTGAGGTACTTGATTTGTATCAGTTTGCCCTTTTCCGATGGCGGCGGGTAATGAACGATCTCCGGGAGCATCGCATCGTTCAATGCAGACGTCGGGACCTTTTTGGTCTTGTTGTTGTAAACTTCCACGGCTTTTTCGATCACCTGGAAGATCCGTTGCTTCTGGAGTGCCGAAGCAAACACGAACGGAATGTAATCGATAGGCGCAAGCTTTTCCAGCATATCCTTCTTCATGGTCTCGGAGGTCTTACTGTCTTTTTCTACGAGATCCCACTTGTTCACCATGATCACCATACCCTTGTTTTGTTTCTGGGCCAGGGCGATCAAGGTTACATCTTGTGCTTCGATCCCTGTTTGCGCATCGATCACGAAAATACAGACATCGCATTCCTCCAGCGCTCTCAACGAACGAAGTACGGAGTAAAACTCGATGTCCTCTGTCACTTTGGCTTTCTTGCGGATACCTGCGGTGTCGGTGAGTATGAAGTTGTTCCCGAACATCTTGTAGTGTGAATCGATCGCGTCGCGCGTAGTGCCGGCTTCGTCGGTAACGATGCTTCGCTCGTGACCCAACAGCACATTAAGCAGCGACGACTTGCCTACATTGGGCCGGCCCAGTATGGCGATGCGGGGAATTCCTGCATCCGGATCTTCGACTCCCTGCGTAGGAAATATCTTCACGAGCTCATCGAGGAGCTCGCCGGTGCCGCTTCCGTTCTCGGCAGACATGGAGTACACTTCACCCATTCCAAGGCCATAAAACTCCGAAGCAAGGATGGTCTTGTCGGGCGTGTCGGCCTTGTTGGCTGCTATAAATACCGGCTTCTTCGAACGGCGGATGATGTTGGCGAATTCTTTGTCGTAGCCCGTGAGGCCGTCTCTGCAGTCGACCATGAAAATGACGGCGGCACATTCTTCGATCGCGAGCTCGACCTGGCGGCGGATCTGGGACTCGAATTTATCGTCGGAACCGGTGACGTAGCCGCCTGTGTCGATAACGGTGAAATAATGCCCAATCCATTCGGCATAGCCGTAGTGACGGTCACGGGTAACACCGGGCATGTCGTCCATGATGGCCTGCCTTTCCTCGATCAGCCTGTTGAAAAATGTTGATTTACCGACGTTAGGACGTCCTACGATTGCAACGATATTTGCCATTTCAGGGGCAAAGGTAATCACTAATCGCTATTTGGCGTTCAGTGTTCTACATTCGATGTTCCATGAACCGCATAATTCGGGTCTACTGCAAATAACCAAACTGCTTCAGTCTTTGCTTATGCTTCCTCCAGTTCTCGGCCACTTTTACGCGTGTCTCTAAAAAGACCTTCCGGTTGAAGAAGGTTTCGAGGTCTATGCGGGCTTCGGTACCGACCTTCTTGAGTGAGGAGCCGGCCTTACCGATCACGATACCTTTTTGCGAATCCCGCTCTACGAAAATGGTTGCTGATATACGAACGATCTTCTCCTCCTCCTTGAAGCTTTCGATGGAGACTTCGCAGCTGTAAGGTATCTCCTGTTCGTAATTGAGGAAGATCTTTTCCCGTATGATCTCGGCTGCGAAAAAACGTTCGTAGCGGTCGGTGAGTGTATCTTTTGGAAAATAGCCCGGATGTTCGGGCAGATGTTTTTTTACCAGGTCCAGTATCTTCGAAACGTTCTCTCCTGACTTCGCGGAGACGGCGATAATCTCCGTTGCTTTGAACTGCTCCTTCCAGTACGTGATCTTATCCTCCACCTTCGATCCTTTGCCGAGGTCGGCTTTGTTGATCACGAGAATGATCGGCGTTTTTATCGTGCTGAAACGACTCAGTATTTGCTGATCGAATTTTTCACCCAGCTCGACGACCAATAGAATAACGTCGGCGTCTTCGAGAGACACCTGCACATAGCTCATCATTGCCTGCTGCAGATCGTACTTGGGCTCGAGTATACCCGGAGTGTCGGAGTAAACGATCTGGAAATCCTCCCCGTTCAGAATTCCCATGATGCGATGACGCGTGGTCTGGGCCTTGGCGGTAATGATCGACAGGTTCTCGCCGACCAGCTTATTCATGAGGGTCGACTTACCGACGTTGGGTTTGCCTACGATGCTTACAAAACCTGATAGATGCGTCATTCAGGTACAAATTTAGCCAAAACGGTGGGCCTGGCTTGTACCATGTCAACAATCAGCTAACACTAGCGTCAGGGGGCATTCATCCGCACGTTCAGGGCTACAATACTTTTCTACAGAGTGTCATTGCACGCCTTGTGGGTGCAATCCCGAGGAAGGCAACATGCACCTTGATTTCTTCGGGATTGCCCGGACTTCGCCGTGCAATGACACTCCGTCGGGAAGGGGAATGCCACCGAACATTCAGGGCATCACTGACGCTTAGATTTCACTGAGTATCTGACGGCAACAAAATATAACCCAGAGCCTTGACAATTCGACCAACACTGAGTAATGAAATTTCCTTACTCGCTCCTCAGCGTATCCACCGGGTTTCTCCTTGCCGCCCTCACCGATTCAAAGCTGATCGTCAGCCAGGCTATCGCGAAAGCGATGACCCCCGATAAGACAAAGATGCCGACACCCGGGGTGATCCTGTATGCAAACGCTTCGAGCCACCGCTGGGAGAAATAGAAGCCCAACGGAACGGAAAGAACAAACGATATCGCGAGAAGCTTGACATAATCCTTCGAGAGCATTCCCACAATACCGGGTATCGTCGCCCCGACAACTTTCCGGATACCGATCTCCTTTGTTCTGCGCTCGGCGATGTAAACCGAAAGCCCATAGAGTCCCAGGCACGAGATGATCAATGCGATCATGGTACATATCGCCAGCATCGTGGATGTCCTTCGTTCGGCGGCGTATTGATTTTTCAGGTTCTCGTTCACGAAAATGCTCTCGAACGGAGCAGTGTTTATCCAGGTGTCCCAGATGCCTTTCATCTTCCCGGAAATTTCCGGCCAGTTGTTCATGCTCACCGATGCTGCCATGTACGGAAAGTACCTTCGTGTTCCCGACAGAAGGAACATCATGGGGCGGATCTCCCGGTGAAGCGAGAACTGGTGAAAGTCTTTCACAACGCCGATCACTGTGAAAGGAACCCGTTCATCTTCCGGTTGAAAATATACCGTCGCGCCCACAGCCTCCGAAAGAGGAATGTCCAACGCCTTGAGACTCGACTCATTTAAAATAACTTTTGTACGACTCAGCGTGTCGCCCGGAACATTGTCCTGCCCTACGATAAAATCACGGCCGGCGATCAGGGGAATTTCCATCACGTTGAAGTAATCGGCATCGATGCGCAGTATGTCGTGCGCGGTAGCGCGCTCGGAGGTCCAACCCTCCTTGAATATCAGCCAGTCGGTCGACAGCGGAGTGGATGGAACGCTGGTTGTCGCCGACACCATCTCTACGCCCTTGATGTTCATGAACATGTTCTTCAACTCGGAGTATTGTGCCGACGCCTGCGCGGTGCGCATCGGGATCATCACCAGCGCATTGGCATCAAAGCCCAATGTCTTTGACTGAATGAACGAAAGCTGCTGACGGATAATGATGATGCCCGAGATCAAAGTGATGGTTATCATGAACTGGAAAACGATCAGCCCCTTGCGAAGCCATTGCGACCCGGTGGAGCCCGCCTTTCCTTTCATGACCTGCGTGGGCCGCATGCCCGACAGAACAAATGCCGGATAACTTCCCGCGAGTAACGCCGTCGCCGCCGCGATCAGCAAACCAGCCCCGATGATGAAGGGAAGATTCCGCGAGGTGAACGCCAGCGATTTTTCCATGATGGAATTAAAAGTGGGCAACGCGATCACTACCATCACCGCGGCTACCACAAGAGCAAAGAAGACGATCACGATCGATTCCCCGAGAAACTGACGGACCAGGTGCGCCCGTTGTGCTCCCATCGATTTACGTATTCCCACCTCGCTCGCGCGTTGCGCCGACTTTGCCGTGGTGAGGTTCATGAAATTGATACACGCAAGAACGAGGATCATAATACCGATCGTTGCGATCATGTACACATACAGAATACTGTTGCCGGCATCTTCCTGGTCCCTCATTTTCGAATGCAGCCGGATCTCGTCGAGCGGCTGAAGCGTCAATATCTTCTTTCTTCCAAACTGGCGAAGCGCTTCACCGGCATGTGCTTCCAGGATCGGCGCGATCTTTTCTTCGACTGATTTATATGTGAGGGGATCGCGAAGCTTGACATAACTTCCTACCACGTTGTTGTTTGCCCATGTGGTTTCACCAAGCACCCATCTCCCCCAACCCTCGCTGTTCATACTCATGAAGATATCGGCATCGATATGCGAAGGCAGCTCGGGTTTGGCGACGACACCCGTTACCCGGAAAGTATCCGAAGTCGTTCCGCTATTGATGATCAGCAATTCGTCCAGTGCGCTCCGGTTTCCGAATATCGTTTTTGAAAGCTCTTGAGAGATCAGTGCAGCTGCCGGTGCGTCGAGCGCTGTCGCGGGATCGCCCTCAGTGAGTGCATAGGGAAAGACATCAAGAAAGGTAGAGTCGACCAGGAACGCTCTCTTCTCGAAAAAAGACCGGTCTTCGTGCAACACTATGTTGATCTCGGTCTCAAGTGGGGCCATGACGCGTGTGTACGATTCCACTTCCGGTAAAACGTCCGCGAGACCAGGAGCGATTGGCGGTGACGTATACGGCGATGTTTCCGCATTGCCGTCCGCGATAAAAGTGGTGTTGATGCGAAAAATCTTTTCGTATTCCGGGAAGCCTTTTTCGAAGCTCGTTTCATCCTGGATGTAGAGAGAGATCAGGATACAACATGCAATGCCGGTAGATAAACCCAGGACATTGATCAGTGAGAAGACCTTGTTCTTCAGAACCACTCTGAAAGCGATCAGCACGTAGTTTTTAAACATAGGAAGGCAGTTTGGTTGAGGTCAGAAACTCCACGGCCACGAAATGGTTACTGAAAGGGAGTGAAATTATTCGAATTCACCGGCGGCAATTTCCCGCAAAATGATCCCTGGTTGCTGCCTGTAAACATAACGGCTGCAAAGCTACAGAGAATCCTACTGTATCTCCTCAAACGTATTCCCTTGGCTGAGATCACCTGTGTCGAACCCCTTCTTAAACCAATACATCCTTTGTTTC